>Ga0126343_10000091_pt1 | contig 25108 bp, 11 predicted proteins | sample Cyp2metagenome_FD_92531 | JGI IMG/M metagenome (GOLD analysis project Ga0126343, IMG submission 92531) | Coral microbial communities from Lord Howe Island, Old Settlement Bay, Australia - Cyphastrea 2 metagenome | ecosystem: Host-associated > Invertebrates > Cnidaria > Coral ...
CTTGTAGCCCCCCCCCCCCCCCCCCCCCCCCCCCCCCCCCCCCCCCCCCCCCCCCCCCTCACATCATAACCCCCCACACAAACAAAAAAAAAAAAAAATTATATAACTCCTTATTTTAATAAAAAAAAAAAAAAAACAAAAAAAAAAAAAAAAAATAAAAAGAAAAAAAAATAGTGGACGAGGAGTGAGGGGGGGGGGGGGGGGGGGGGGGGGGGGGGGGGGGGCGACGCCGAATGAAGGAAGCTGGAGGATTCTGGTAACTACTATAGCCTATCTTGCAAGCCGTTCTAGTCTTCATCAGATCTTGTATTTCGTTTAAGTACTTCTATCAAATCAAATTAGTGTAAGTCGAAGCTCTACTCGATTTTCATATCAGTCTTTCTCTCATGAATCAAATCAAAAGCATGCCTTGACCTTTAATGCGCAGATTGCTTTTAAACCAATCTCATTAACTCCCTTATAGTCCAATTCATTGTTTCTTTTAACTGGTAGGGTAGCGTTTCAACGTACCTTGACCATTCTTCTAAGTCAATAAATGGCTGCCAAAGCTTGCGAACCTGGATGAGACACAAAAAGTGAATTGCGGTTAGCAACAACAAAGTACTTCAATGCCTTTCAGTTCGGTCGCCATCTGGTTAACAGAGACTTCCGAATAAGCTTCGTTTTGATTTGCTGCAGTTCGTCTAGTTTCCCATACATTCACTGTGTGAAACTTTCCAAAACGAGCCATAAATCCACGATAAAGAGAGCGTTAATATAAAATGGAGAAGAGCATTTCTTGTCCTACTTGCATAGATAGTTAGTTTTAACTTGTCTCCGTGTTCCAGAAAACCCCGTAGCATGTAAGAAATCATAGCAACGTTTGCAGCATACCTCGTTGCCATGGTGTGGACTCCATATTGGTGCTGTGTCGGTGATGGTGGGAGGAGGTGGCAAAGCATTGCTGTCATCAGAAAAGTTTCTCCAGATGTAATCAGCCTCACCGCTATGTTGCCATCCCACAGGAGACTGTTGCCTAGGCGACAAACTAGAGTTTGACGATTGGCTGGCTGCAGGAGAGTGGCTAAGTGGGGATCCACTGCTGACACCACTGTCAGTGTCCTTCCTGGGGATCCACAACTCTAGAAGGTCGCAGTCAGTGGTAGTGTCACTACTCCGTGGAGACGGTGAATCAACAGTCTGGCAAAGTGCAATACATGTGTGCATCAGTACAATGTGGGCCTTTTCAAAAAGTTGAAACATTCTTAATTACCAAATTACTAACATTTCTTACATTAGACTTTACGAAAGAAAGAAGTAAATGAGTTAGCTATTTTTTCCATTGATACATTTCAAAATTTTAAAGTACAACAATCTGTTGCAAATTATTATACATCATTCCCTCACAACGAGAGCTGAATTTCATTTCCATGGTTTCTCCACAGCAGTCTGAGTGACTGGCATTTTAACTTAGGCACCAGTTCCAAAACAATCGCCACCATGATGATGAAAATGCTTGCAACCCACAGGGTTGCCAACTTGGCTCTCAGTTTGGACAAAACAGACAAAGCTGAGGTCCAGCATGAGTACAAACCTTGTCATCCGGTAAGTCAGCAGGAATAAATGGGCTTCTTCCCCGAGGCAGTAAAATCCCTCTTCCAGCCATGTCAGGAGTTTCCCAAAATTGTCGTGAATATGGGTTGTAATCACTGCGTCCTGGGTATGATGGATAACCCACAACTCCCTGGTGAATGTGGTCGTAAGATAATGGTCTTCCAGAAAAATGCGAGCTGTAGAATTCTGGTGCTTGTTGGCTGGTAGAAAATGAAAAACATCAATGATAATGAAATGACGATGACACAGTATTAATAAATGTGCCTTTGTACATTTACCGTATATTTGGATATGGTGTCAAAATAAGTTATTCAGTGGCTCCTTTAACCCCCTTGACATCCAAATTCTTGCTGTTGATAACAATTCTTAGCCAAGCAGGATAGTGAAAGTTACGTATATAGATTCAAAGTCATCAGTTATGATATTCATCAAATACTGACTTCGCAGAACTGCATGTACATGTAATACAAAACAATTTAATAACACAGCATAAATGTACAGCTACTATTTTACTTGTCAAAGGGAGACCCCTTTGGGCTTATAGGGTCCAACAACTATCTCCCTTAACCCCTTTAAGCCTAAAGAGTGACTTACAAATACGTCAGACAAATTTACTCTGTCTAACAACAGACGATTTTACTCATCAAAGGGAGACTACAAAGGGTTAAAGGTTGATTAATTTCCTGGCATAAGGACTGATTTAACATTGCTGCAACATAGTTAATGTCATAACCTGAATGGTTATTTAAGGATATTGGAAGACTCTTCAAGGGTACTGTAGACCTACACGTACCTGTAAGGGTAAGGTGTAGGGTCTGAAGGATAGCCAAATGAATGGTCATAGGCCTGATAACCGCAAGGCTGTTGAGGCATTCGCTGTCGTGCTCTTCCACTGTACATGGATGGATGGTCAATGCGTCCTGCGTGGTGGTCAGTATGGCCATTTGTCATGCCATTTAACCCTTCATCAGGAACAGTCAAGGGTGAGTTCCGAGGCGGAGTCATAACACCTGTGAACAGTTGAAAAGTTAAACAGTGATGAATTTAAGCTGGTCATAACATAACATCATTTATTTGTAGTAGTCAAATGAAAATTGTTGCAAGCTGGAGGCCTCACTGTCTGTCAAGAAAGGATGGGAGGAATGGATGAACTTAAATTTAATCAATTAAATACTAATTGCTTTTGGTTAAAATATAGTATTCTTACCGACAGCAACGTCCTTTCCCCTTGACACAACATTGGAATATGAATTTCCAGGAGGTGCTGGTGGACCATAATACGAAACATACCCTCTACTATCACTTCCTGGAGAAGAAACGTATGGTGACTGCACATGATCATAAGGTGAGCGAGGTCCACAGTAACCATCATTTGAGTACACAGTCATCTGCTTCATCCTCTGTGTGATAATTTGCTCCTGACTATCCCGACGATTAATCTGGGTTGGAGCTCCATAGCAAGGAGTGGGTTGTGGCATATCACCTAAAGAAAAAACAGTTGTTCTTGTGAGAACAGAACAGAGGACATTCTTAACTACGAGATCAAAAAAATATTACACTGAAACACAACAAGTAACTTAAGATTCCTACCAGAAGAAATAAAGTGTGGAGAAGATCGTGCAGAGCCATTGATACCATTTGTAGGAGCTTGGGTAGCAGTAGGACTGGAGTCAGATCCATTCTCAAGGGGCGAGTACTGATCAGGGCCAGCACCTGGTCCTGGTCCTCTAGGAATAGCTGTGGGCCGAGGCCTTGTAGTTCTTCGTTTACTAAACCTGAGAGGAAAGATGTTATGTCGGTCACTTGCTAAACACTGTAACTATAAAGGTTGGGAGATATTAAATTTCAATGAGTTACGGTAAATAGTATGTCCTCTCACTGTCTGCCAGTTGTTTACATGTATGCCAGAGGATAAGTATTAAAACATTTGTTAAAAGACCATATTCGTATTCTCGATAGTAGACTGGAACTTCATTGAGGTCACCTATTACACTGCCCCCTTATTACGTGGCCAGTCCCCCTAAATTATTGAGAGTAAAATACTGTTAATAAAACCTCTATTACGCGGCCTTCTCTATTAAGCGGCCAAGGTTTTGTCTATTGTCTTTACCCCTATTCAACAGCCACCCAAAATTTAAAACAGGTAAAACAATTTTGTTTTGGAAAAGGTGATGGCAAATTAGATTGTCTTGAAGTGACTCCATGCTCACTGAGACATAAACCCAACGGTGAAACTATTCCAAGTAAACAAATCTCTATCAAGCAGCAATTAAGCAGCAAATCCATTTCCCTGTGGGTGGCTGCTTGATAGGGGTTTGACTGCAGCCTACCTTTGAGGCTAATGAGGCGAGTTTTTTGGAATGCAAATGACCTTTTAATCTCTTTGTATGATATTCCACCACACGAGCTTCCATACAATCCAATACTGACAAAATGAATATGGCCTATTGATGCCACATTTACAACCTGACTGAGTAGTCTTAACATAAATTAATCCAAAATGTGGGGCAGGACACTTAAAAGCTCTTTTAAAGTTATTATGATTTTTCCACTGCATGAACATGATGACACCTACTTCTCCATCTCCTCCTCTGAATGTGCAAATGTGCAGTGCATTCCTCTGGGACATCCACCTCTGGTGTGATCCCGACACATGCTGGTTTTAAATTTGTTGTTGTTGTGAGTCTAAAAAAGAGGACAGCACCATTTACACCTTACATACATTGTATGTTCTCTCTGACACGCTGTAACAAAATTCTGATGTGATAACCTGGGGAACACAACTAGTTATGCATCCTTTTGCAACTACATGTACTATTATTTTTTCCAGCAGAGAGTTTCAGCAAAAATTACCTCCTGTCAAGAGTTTTTATTTGCTACACAACACACCTCAATGAATTTGCATCCAATTAATTTAATCCCGTGATCTCATTTTTCTACAAGTTCATACTGGGTTTTAGTAGATTCAAACAGGTCAATTTAACATATAATCAGATAACAATAAACTTAAGTTGTTAAGTGACGGTACATGTAAGAACGATAGCACAACACTGAGGACTGCAAAAAGGTGCTAACTTTTGCACAACTTAGTTATTGTTGTATCATACATCTGATTAGCTCAATCAGCAAAATCTACCAAACTTCATATATATTGTTAATAAGTGGTTTATTACATGGCACTCAGGCCACGCTTGAGTTTGCCGGCTTTCGAACACAAAAAATGCACAGCCTATGACCGTTTCTGTGGAAACGGTCTGTATGGCAAAATCCCGACCAAGAAAGAACCAATCAGAATGCTGTATTATGTATTAACCGGGTACAAATGTTTCAGTATGCTGACCTGTGGTGGATCACTGGAGCCTCTCATTCCTTTACCATATGCCTAGAGTATTAAAGAAAAACACTCTTCTGAGTACTTCAAAGCAAGTATCACAAATATACACTTTGGACTGATGCTTGTTGTGGTAAAGGTACATTGTAAAGTTCATTCCAAGTCAATGGAGCCAAGTGCTAACTAGTGTTTGTCTTAAGACTAGGTACCTGCACATAGTTTTAAATGCAAAATTTATGTGTACAGGTGGTACGTTTTCATACTGTTTCCAAATCCATTATGCTCTTTTTTCTCACCCGAGGTGTCCTTGAACACAGGAACAATAATTGTAATGTACTGGAAGGATACGTTCTACCTACCAGCCTACTGTGAAGGAATGTGGCTGCATGATAGTAAAGTAATGGCAGTATGGTGACAAGAGCTCTCTAGATGAAATTTACATGACATACATGATCTTCAACTTGTTAAGATAGCTTTAACTCGTAATTAAGCACTTGAAGCTCCTTGAAAAAAAAAATTTTCTCCCAATTTTCAACTCTCTTTCTTTAATTTTCATATTCTTCCAGCTCTGGAAATCAAGCTTGCATATTTTCATGCTTTTCCAAAAATTCCAAACTCTGTATGAAGCCTGCGCATATCTAAAAATTTATTCTAACATATAAATAACTACTACTGGCTCAATGCTCTATCAAGTAAGGACAGCACGTAGTCCACAACATTTTATAACTACAGTCTGTACCAGACAACAAATTCTGAATCACCCAGAATTAAGAATGGTTTCAACAGGTTTGTTAAGATCAGGTACATTGCAGAAGGAGTATAACTTAATTTAATTCCCCTGTACCTACTTTTGAAAAGTCAACAAGTCCATTGACTACAGAGTGCACTGAAGTCATAGCTTGTTCTAATTCTTCCCACTTCGGACATGTTGCCTCTGTGAAAGACAATCAAACAAACATGGCTCATTTAACAATTTAGTTGCAATCAATTGCATCCTGTTGAGAAGAGAGCACAAGCAGGAGAACATTTCTGTCCTCCTCAAGATCAAGTCTGGATATGAGCCAAGCAGCCTATCAAGCCCAAAACGTTTCCCAGGTTCTGTAGCATGAAGCAACTTGGAATATTTCTACTCTCCAGGGATGGGATTCCAGTCAATTGCAGGGTTCCACAGCAATAAATTCACCAGTACCCATTTACAACACATGTCCAACTGGGTGGAGAGGTAAAAGTAAGGTGCCTTGCCTAAGAACACAATGCAGCATCCCTGGTCAGGGATCAAACCCGGACTGCTGAATCCAGATTTCAGCGCACTAACAATGATGCCAGAAGCCCACTTACAAAGCTTCCCAAAACAAACCTTGGTTCTCTAGTTTCTAACAAGAACATGGAAATTCTAGCAAGAGCAAAGCAACAATTCCACACACCTGGAGAGGCATCAATCTGAGAAAGTAATTCAAACTGGTCTCGCATCTGGCAGAGATTTCCAGGATCCCCAGATCTCTGAAGAGCGATGATTAATTCCTGAATACTCTGAGAAAATGAGGCAGGAGATTGGAGCTAAAACAGAACAAAATAGTTGTGGATGAGTGAGCATACTAGGAAAATCCATGAATATGTAATGTTAACGGAAACAAGACATGGAGTTTCAAAAGTTAGTTTGGAAAAGTTGACTGCAACTTACAATCAAAGACCTCAAATGAACATTTTAAAGCACTCAAACAGGCCATATGGACTATGAACAGTAAATTAAATGTACTACATACCGGTACATCATTTTGATCACATGAAATAATTTCATGTGAGCAAAATGATGTATGTAGTACATTCAATTATTAAGTATTGCACCTTGTCGATGATAGACTGCATATGAGACTTGTGATCCAGGTCGCCATACAACAGTGAGGACCACTGGTCTGGGAGAATGCGCAGTCCTGCCTCTGTAGCAATTTGCACTATTTGTGCATCGTGTTCCTTCCGCAAAGCATCATAGGTACGGTACTGAAAGGCAAATATCTGGTAACTACATTTCTTTTTTGACAGATTATCGCCCACATTAATGTTAACCCACTAAAAACACGTCCTGATTTTGTTTTTTTTTTCTGTTTCATATTGTGGCAGCATGTATAAAACTAAACGCTTCCAACAGAAAACAAATGTACATCACAACATCTAGAAGAACTGAACCAATTAATTTTGATTACTCTTTAAAGTTCACAATGTAATCTCACAATGAAATAGAAACTGTACCTGTTCCTTTAGCTGCATTAGAGATGATTCATTGTTCTTTTTCTCAACCTGGAAAAAAAAGTGACTGTCAACACAAACAGTTCCTACGACAATGCACATTCAGAGTAAACCCTGTTAAATACAGAAAACATAATTTACTATACACCTGCAAGATCAATCGAAACAAATAGAAGATCTTGCAAAATAAGCATCTAAAAAAAATTCATTAGACCTTCTTGTCTACATACCAACAAACTTTGCCCTGTGTTGAGTTGTTAACAAAAATCAGTGAAGGCAAGCGTATAATGTAACTCTGTACCTTAAAACAGGATGCTCTGTAAAGCAGCTGTACTACATGACCAATGCTTGTTTTGGACGCTTGTGGAAACTGAGATTCCAGCTTCTGAACCACAAACAGAACTAAAACTTTCCTAGACAAAGCCTCTCCTCCCTCAAGAGCTAACAAAATCAGTTTCAAAGCCTCTTCCTGCATTGCTGGTCCTAAAAACTGACAACCACGATTCCGCACAGCAGCCCAGAGATTTGCAGACAGCTGTTGCTGATTTTGATGTAATAAAATGAGCTCTGTTACTGTCCGTTCTCCAAGGCTTCTGGCAGCGCGCATGGCCCTAGTTCGACCATCTGCCTCGGCAAGCTGACAGTTTACCAGCGTCACAAGCTTGCGCTGCATTGGTCTTGTCAGGATATTGTTTCCGTTGCCATTAAGAGAGCCATTACAGCCATTGGTTGTTCCATTGATGGTTCCATTAGCAGCACCAGTGACAGGCCTTAAGAACAATGCAAGTTTTTCAATACATTGTTTGGATGCTCTGTATTGAGCAGCATTGTTCTGTACACTTTCTATGTTTGGAAGTTCTTCATCTGGTACTTCCACGCCAACTAACTGAAGCAATGCATAGTTGAAAGGAAGCTTAGATATGTCCATGTCAACAACGGCCTGATCAAATGGACACTGCGTTTTAGGCAGCTTTGACAAGCAGGAAACGCACAATGTGTGTCCACATCCCAAGCTTATTGGCTTTCTTTCGTGCTCATCAAATTCGTTGTAGCATATCGGGCACTGGAGAAATTCTGTCCACTGAGGTGTTTGAATTGGCATGATTGATATCAGCTATTGCAGATTTGTTGAAATTAATTGATGCTAAATACCATGGGTATCCTGTAACAGCACATAATATAATCAGAAATAAAATCATTGCAGCAGTAGCCAGTATTTATGAGATACAGTCACCTCTCCACTTACAGACACTCTCGTAAGCAGACAGCTTTACTTACAAACACTGTTTTTAATTCTCTTTTTTTCTTGTACCACCCATTGACACTCTGTATTTTCTAGGGTGTCCTCTTATGGGAATAATTCTTGTAATTGACAGCTCTACAAACCAATAATTTTTCCAATTCTGCACATTCCCGAGACTGCAAGAACGATCATGATGCGGCACATGCTTCATAACTCACCTTAAACATAAAAAAACGCTATCCAAGACTGGAAGATACTTGTTTGCACAAATAATGCCTTTAGCTATCCACTAGGCTTTACAAGAAAGCAGGAACTTTGTGATCTACAGCAGCAAATCATTGTACGGTTCTCCTCACAAGGAAGTCAAGTTTCACTTCCACAAGAGGAATTTTAAGCGTATCGACACACAAAAGATGTTGCTGTTCAGTCCTTGAACACTCCCAAACGAAGTATGTTGTAAATTTTCAACTCTGGTGAATGAGGTGAACCGAAAGCAGACAGTTCTTCTTACAAACACTGTTTTTAATTCCCTTTCTTTCATGTACCACCCAGTGAAACTCTGTATTTTCTTGGGTGTCCTTTTATTGGAATAATTCTTGTAATTGATGGCTCTACTAGCCGATAATCTTTCCGATTCCGAAGAATGTCCACTCACAAGAGAGTTGATTATTTTTGAAAAAATACATAAAGGGGTCATGAAAATAATTAGCACTTGAATAGCTGCTGTTTATGTGATACTATTGTGAAGAAGCATACTATTATTAGAACTCAAAGTACAGATTATATTTTAAACATTTACAGTTGCACAGGACATACATACCACAGCAAAGAACATACACAGTAATAAAAGAACACAAACTTGAAAATGCCTAGACCATATTTTGCAGGTAAGTTAAAGTTACAGCTTTTTCATTGACAAGTCCCACAACATTTTGCTTTGAAAATCACCCTTTGCCTGAAGTCTGAAAACAGCAAGTTTTAAGAGCTACATGTACAAAGGTCAGCTGATGGCTGGTGGCCAATAATACACTCTGCTGAGTCATACAGTCACGTGTCAAAAGTGAAAGTGTTCCCATGCAGCTGCTCACACAGATTTCCAGGAAAAAGGAAAATTATGTTTAGCATACCTGCTCATGAAATTAGCAGTATCTTGTACTCCATTGAAAAGTACCTTATTTAACTCCAACAAGTTTAAAAGTACAGAAGTAACACAAAAATACTGGTAGCTTAAAAGATAAAATCACTTCTCCTGAAAGTAGAAAGTCTCTTAAAGTTAGTAACAAATGCACTTGCTTCCTCAACTTTTAGCTAGTGTACTGAAACATAACACTGTTTTTAAACTAATTTAAAAATGCTCTTGCCATTTTAGATTTGTAAACGATCATTCTTTAGTCTTTAGTAACATCACTATTAAATATGAGCTGAACGGCATGATTTTGTGCATAATTCAAACCAAAAACTATAGAAGGTATTTCTTGCATTTTCTAGATTTTTGCACATAAAAAGTTGATGTTCTCAATAGAATCAAACTTAAGGGCTCTAAATTTAAACAAGACATGGCTTCCTGTTTACATATTTAGAGTCAACCGTGCATGAGAGAATTTACTTGACAAAAAAACATCGTCCCACGATGCAAAGGACCAAAAACTTGCCTAAACCATAAACCATTAGATACTACTTAAAATAAGACTGAAAGCATTTCTCCCAGTGTACATCAAATACTAAAATTGTACATGTGTAGCAAAAATGTGATTTCAAACCCCACAGGTTTAGTTCTAAGAAAACTGAACTAAAATCACATACTTTCTCTGTAAACAAAAAAAAATTCCCTTTAGTCACCTGACTACATTCTGGTTTAACCCTGACAGCCTGAAAGTACGACAAGAGTGGAAACTAAAGATTAAGTGAGCGAGTCATCCACTAACTCTGAAATGGTCATTTGAGGTTCTCATAAATAACCAATCTTAATTACATAATTTGTACCTTGCAGTTCAGTAAAAAAAAAAACTAGCTACTAAATCTGTGTCTAGAATAAACATTTTATCGACATTGTCTGTGATTAGCTTGCAAAGATAAAAAATGAACAAAACTGCTCTCAAATCAAGCAATTCTTACTTTCAATATAACAATTTGACCCTATGTTATGCTGAGACATGCTAATCATGTGATATGCAATAACCAGCTCAGAAAAATACCGTTTGTACATGTTGCTATAAACGGCTGCAAATGACGTTTTTTTTTTTAGTGTGTTCAAACACATTTACAGTTACGCAGTTTTCCAATTGAGAAGGCATTGACCATCAAAAACTAGAAAAATTCTTTGCAAAATATTACAACTGCAGCGTGTTGGCGACTGTTACGTAGTCATAATTTATGTTTTTAATGAGATTACAGCTGGGAATGAAAATTAATTCCTTTCAAAGTTGATCAAACCACTTAACTACAATTTTTAAATGTTCGAATAAGGTTTTGTTCAAAGGTCTTAAAAGATTTGTCTTTGGTTCCTTCGATTCTTGACCAACATGTTTCGTGACCCTAGCGAGATATGCATTCGTAAGCACAAACCATAAGAATTGGACTTCCTGTAGCTGAACGAGTCACAAACAACCGTACTAATATTGAACTTTTCAGAAGCTTCAGTGAAGAACATAACACTGAAATGAGAAGTTTTTATCCTTTTTAAATTTCAGCAAACAATTTCCGCTATTATACGTCGCTTAGACACAGAACAAACACTGGCGAAAGAGCCGAGGCTTTGAAATTCTTTCGGCTGCCTTCAGGGTCATATTTGACGAATGCATAACAAAGCTCAATATGATCGATCGCACTCTGAATAACAGATTATTCCAAAATAATAAATCATACATGTCGATAGAAAAAGCAACGATGACACAGTACTACCTTAGAAAGGGCTAACTTTGCCTCTACAATAGCAATCCAACGTAAGAAGCATATTTGCTATTGAAATTTCTGAACAGTTGACAAGCCTGAACAAAGAACCACAACATTACGACAACGCGACAGATTTAGAACAGCTTCATCGTAATAGGAATTCGCCGATTTTTTTCAAAATAGATCGCTTTTACAGTCTCGGGACTTACAAATAATTGCAGAAACTGCCAAAAACTTCACGAGGAGTATTTTAACTCCCGACAAGGAAAACAGTGCAAAGTTACTTGTTTCTGCACGTTCCCGAGACTGCAAGAACGATCATCATGATGAGGCGCTTCACGCTTCGTAAACTCACCTTAAACATTAAGAAAAAACGCTATCCAAGACTGGAAGATACTTGTCTGCACAAATAATGCCTTTAGCTATCCACTAGGCTTTACAAGAAAGCAGGAACTTTACGATCTATCGCAGCAAATCGTTGTACGGTTCTCCTCGCAAGGAAGTCGAGTTTCGCTTCCACAAAGAGGAATTTTAAGCGTATGGACACACAAAAGATGTCGTTATTCAGTCCTTGAACACTCCCAAAGGAAGTATGATGTAAATTTTCAACTCTGGTGAATGAGGTGAACCCCTCGCATTTGAAAATCCCTGTTCGAGTCGATGGATTTATGTTGCGCTGTTCGAGAGCTTCGTCAGTTCCATCATTGACTGATTGGTATACGCCATGGCCGGATAAAGCAACTGACGGTATCTCCCCCCGGGGTTAACGTCATCCCTGAGCTACAACTGCGCTTGCTCACTCGACTTGTAGGCACGGAAGTACTCGTATTTCATTGGTTTGTTTTGCCAACAAAAGAGGAAACACAACCCCAGTGGGGGAGGGGACGACAAAAGAGACCTTCTTTGTTTCCAGAAAGAACTTCACGCAACGTAATTTCAGCTGTGATCACATTGACACTAATTTATAAGGCATTAAATTTTTCAAGGCGTTTCCTTTCGGCAAGAACGCTTTGAAAAACTGACCTTCGTGGTGATATTTCACCGTTTTAAAATCGCTCTTGGACTTTGTATCTAACTAAATCGCTATATAGTCTGCATTTTGATATCCGCGCATTCATGAATACAGATTTCACTCTGGTTACGGGCCCAGACATGTCCCTTTGTTACCGGCAACGAAGAGTCATGCGAACTGACATCTCGACGAAACGATTGTAACACTGAATCAAAAGTACTTATCGTTAAATAAATATAAAATTCTTTTCGAACTACGGAGAAGCTCGTCCTTTACAGAGCCGTGAGATCAGCACTTGTACATTTCTCGACAATATTTATTGCTGGAAGCGAGAGACCTGTTATTGTCTTTATTTGTTTATATCGTTTTCTTTTACATTATACAACAATTGACACTAAAATTCACAAACCTTCCGCATGCGAACTCCAAAAATCACGTGGATTTTAAAGAAGGAAACAATTTGTTGGGCTAAGAAAAAAAGGGAAAAAATGTTCGATGTTGTTAAATCTGGAATCAGGCGCGAAACTCTCATTCACACAAAATGAGGTTGCGTAGTAAATGAAATGTTAGTGGTTTAATTTCCCCTACCCCCATCCCCGGCATGAAACGTACTTAGCCCCTCCGTAAACTCAATTTCTTTCTCGAGGTCGCCCGTGGGTGTATTCCTCCCAGCCGTTTACTGGGGGGGTTCTCGAGTTCCGCTAAAAAAGTCTCGAATGAAAGGGCGGATTGTTCGAACCAGAGCAGTGTTGTGAAGTCTTCACATCGTTCCACGGTTACAGACACCGGAAATGCGTTATCGACAAGAGGAAAATTAGACATGCTAAATATTTTCTTCCTTGGACAATCGGCAATGGAGACCAATTTAATTTGCTGAACCGACGTAAATGTCCAAAAATCACTAGGAGCGTGCAGCCACTATTCCTTATTCCGGTTTCAAAAACAATCGAGGGTAGACACATATTACCTAAATATAGTCACTAAGTCAACAAAGGGAAAATTGGGAGTGTTTCTGCGCAACCAAAGACCCACGCAAGATCAGGCAAAAAGTAAAACAAAAAAGCAGCTTCCGGTGCCAGCAGCAATGAGAACTGCTGAATGAGGTCCTGAATAGTAACAGCTAAACATGTAATTCAGATAAAGGGATAGCTGTTCAATGGAAGGGTAAAAACCGTATATATACTGCATGTCTATTTTTGTCGAAGTTTACAGGTCTTCTAACAGGTAGCATCAGAAAATGCCCAGCCCGATGATGCATGTTTCTGTCTTCCTGTTTTTGCACGATCAAGCTCACAGAACCTTAAAACGCGGGCTTCAAAGCTGAAAGACAGCAAACGCGATCGAAAGAACTTCATGTAGAATTGCATATGTTTACCTCACGCCTTCGTGCACACGTGTTTAGGAATAGGTCCAGCATATAGCAACAGGTGACAAGCGGAGAATTTCTATATAAGAGTTGTCTTCTTGACATTAAAACTGTCCTGGCCTCTAATAATAAAAACAGCAGCGATAACGCTGACACACAACATTCCCAGCTTCTTAGCCTTCAACCGGCGAAAATAGAGGAAAGTATATAAATAATTCGATATATTTTTTTGGACGTAAAACACAAATTTCTTTGTATGTGTACTTCAGTTTTGAAAACAAACTGTACCTCGTTCTTGAATAATATTTGAAATAAATGCTAGTTTAGTTCCCTATCAGCTCCGTATAGTGCTCAGCTTTTTCGCGATACAGAATTGAGTCAGTTTTGGAGCCCTGCGATTGATTATAAACACAAACGACAACAGCTGTAAATTCGTTAAACTGTAACTGACCTTTCTACTTGGCCTCAAATCCATCCACGAGGGAAAATTCCCGTTTACATCCAGTTCCGCACTTGGTGAACACCTTATAATCCACTGATAACAGCTTTTCTCGCCGTCGAGACTTATACCTCCCAACGCCCTGTTCGTTGCTGCGAAAAACAAAAAACACTTATAAAAAACAATTACGCCATAAAACTTGAGGCAGATTATTCACTTGTTTTTGTCCCCAAATGCTCCAGATTAAGGTGTGGCCATTTGTTTACCGCGGTCATGTCACTGCAAAATATAGGCGGCATGTGAGACCGAGAGATTATTTTTGTTACCGTAAGCAGTAAGACACATGCATCAGGAATAATTATGGTAAATACGGTAAAAAAAATCTTGTGGCAATTTCGTAGCAATCTGAGGTGAATTTAGTCGTTCTTGCTTCTTCGTTCCACCTCATTAAACCAGGTGTTGCGTTGCACTGACAAATCCAGTGCTCAACAGGTTCCTGTGCTACAAGTGTCAAATAATCTGTCAGTGAAAATCAACCCTAAAGCTGTGAGATCTGCAAGTCTGTGCCAACTACACAAAATATGTCATTCAAGCAGTTGATTTATAGAGCTTTGGAAGTCTGGCAGGTGTAAGCCTAACTAGTAAGAAGAATTCGATTTTATGAGGAGAAACACATTTACATGTTAAAAAAAAATACCGCACTAGAAGTTCATTTTCTTTAATATGCAGTTGTCGAACTTTCATAGATAGACAATTTGTGTTTTATTAGGTTCATGATAATTTTTTTTGCCGCTAAGTGCTAATTTGGACTTAAATAACCTTGAGCACTCGTAAAATCACATGATAAATAACAATAACATTTAACAACAATTTAATTATGGTGATCATAAACAATTGGCACACGAACAGGTTGTTATGCGAAAGTAACAAAACATCAGTATTCGGGTGCGATCAAGGCACACTGTTCAGTTCAATATGTTATTTTCTTGAGATTTCAGTTTGACCAATTCCTCCCAAATCACACAAAACTCGCGAGGAAAATGGCCGTTTTTATACTAAAGACACATTATCCATCCGGAAGAACTTGGCAAACATTTGTAGTTCGTCTGGTTAAAGGCGCACTACGAGAGTTTAAGTTGCATTCCAAAGGATAGTTCGTCTAGACGCATCATGAGTGCGACTTGTGCCCGTCTTTACTTAGTGTAATAAAGACGCATAACCAGACGAACTATAAATGTTTGCCCGAGTTCGTCTAGACGGACAAAGCAGTGCAAAAACGACGAGGACACGTTTCCTTCTGGACGGATAATGCGTCCTGTAGTATAAAAACGACCATTGCTCAGTGGAGCAACAGAGTGAACTCAAGACAGTCCAGTCTATTTTTTTAGCACCTGTCAACTTTATTCCTGATTGATGTGTCGAATCTCAAAAATTGACAGCACCCAGATTTAGCCTATATCTTAACATTGTAAAAACTACCATCGGTTACAAAGTTTCACTTGGTTCACTCTGGTATCCCAAACTGTCCTGATAGAGATGGCCTCTGGGGACGGCTGATATCTACTGTGGGCGTAGCATGGCTAATAGCTATAGGCCCTTTGAATAATTGCACGATCCGGTCACATGGTACAAAATCATTTATGCTGATGAGCAAGTTGCGCAGTGGGACTTCCAAAACAGGTCAGGTCCAAGTGGACTGGTACGAGTTGCATTAGTTTGGAAGTCCAAATTTGTGACTGCATCGTGCAAAAGGGCAAAGGGCCTATTTATTAGTGCTAGTTTACTTGTTGCGCCTGCGCACGGTGCCCCTGCGCCGGCGTAAAAAAATGTTGCGTTCAAATTCAAACACGGTGTATTCAAACATCTCAAGTACCATTTAATTCCCGAAAACAAGGTCGAGACCTCTTATGGTTGTAAGTTTCATAGGCTATGTTCACACTTTCTGCTCTGGTGCAGTGCCCAAGTACAATTCTCGCTGGGCACTTATGTGAACGCAAATTTTTCCAAGCTCTCACGCCAGATTTCGCAAGGCAAAGGCGGGTAGGAGGTGAGAGGCGTCAATCAAGTGGCAGTAGATGTCACCGGGAAAATAAAATCACGAGAGGAATCATGCATTTGAGTGATTCCATAGACAGCACTTTTAAAAATTTTACTGAACATAGATCGTCACTGAAATCAGTAAAATGAAAACCTTTCGCAAAAATTAGATCTGTAGCTTTCACTGGTAGTTTCATCAACTAAATACAGTGAAACCTGTATTAGGGTGGCTAGAAACAATTTCCAGCATCATCCAAGACGTAGATTTTGATGGTTCATTATTTAATTACCACTCTTTATCAATTAATGCTACAATCATGGTATCAAACAACTGCTCAATCACCGGTGAACACGGTAGTATCATTTTCGTGTCACAATAGGTTACAATAGGTCCCTCATTTTCTCTTGTTGGAGATGAATAGTTTTAGTATTGGTAAAACGTATGGATATAGGAAATTTTGAAGATTTGATGTTGTTTTAAAATTAGAATTTGAAGTAAAAAATTGGTAGATGCACACCGAACAGTTGCCCACCAATCTGGGGTGCCATTGTGGGGTCGGGCAACTGTCTGGTGGTGTTCCATAACCCTTTTCCCCTTTCAATCTCTCTTTAAACTTTCTAAAATTTCACTTGAATTCATGTGTGCACCTGCCGCGGAGCCCATACTAAGCGGATTAATTGTTAAGCAAACACCTTCTATTTAGTGGATCGGACACCAGCTGAAGTCCCAAAATTTTCTTCCCACATGCACTGTAAAAAAGAACCCTGCATTCAGCGGACACCTTTGTTAAGCGGACGCCGACACCAATGTAAGCCATTTGGTTGCACAAAACCTACTAAAAGCAGACACTTCTAGAGCTTTTTTCTTCAAGTTCTAAAGGTCTACCTGAGACTCCCTTAACATTGTTCAGCGACGTCGTTTTTAAGCTAAGTGATCATTTCAGATTGATGCATTGAGTGACTGAAAATTCTCCTATGAGCAGTGTTCGATCTTACACTGGGTTACCGTGTATTTCAAAAGAAATAACAATAATTAACTATTATTGCACAACATATTAGAAGCTGTTTTGAACGCCCCCCTGTATTAAGCGGGCACCAGTGAAGGTCAAGGTCAGTAGAACCCAGTAAGAATATCGCACAAAAAAAAATTGAACGAAGAGATTATATTCAGCAACTCCGAGCGCATACTCGCAACATTGTTTAAGATGATGTGTTTTGATACACCAGTTCTTTCCTCGTGTTCTACTTAAAAGTTCAGGATAAATTAGCAAAATTTGATTTCTTACATCTCAATTCTGAAAACTGAAAAAATGCCCGTCTATTTTGGCGGATTGAATTCGTCCGCCTAAGCTTTCGAGTTATATAAGAGGGACATATTCATGCTCGCACAGTGAAATTTTAAACAATTTCAAACAGTTGCAATAAAATGGAGTGTCGCCCTAATATCAAGCATCTTTGAAACTGATAAAAATCCTGTCTTGATTTTGATCACTTGTCATGTACGGTTCCATAAACCCAAGACGGACTTGACACCTGCGAGATCCCAGCCATTCCCGGGTAATATAGAGTTCCAGAGAAATGACTGACTCCATTACTGTCACTCGCAGTGAATTCTGTTAATTGCAGTTTCGAAAAAGCTGAACAAAGACCAAAATTTCACCGGTTAACCAAATGTTCTTGAGAGACACCGCAGTTAAAAAAGCTTAAGAACTTACCAGAAAGCGATTTTTGTGCCAGTTGAATTCAGAAAGTAGTTTCTCCGCTGATCTCTCTCACAGAATCAAGCCCACTGTCTAGAGCACGATTATGTCCTTGAAAATTTCTTCAGTGTCTTGCGTTATTTTTGATCGAACATGACTTACAGAAACCAGACCCGTTTAGTGCGAGGAGCGAGATGCACTACAGAAATTTCACCTTACAAAAATGGTACTTACGAATGAGAATTGCAAACGTCCTGTAATATGTCGAGTCCTTTCGGTCCAATTTGAGCAATGGTTTCACACCTTTGCATGATGCATTTATCATCCGATAATGAAACACAACTGACTTCTCAAATTAGACAATTACACTTGCACATCCACACTTACGTAGATAACAATTTAATATTTTGTAATTATCTGCGTAAGTATGTTCAATGCAGTGCAATCAGTAATCTTGTGATAGTAAAAAGGGGCTCGCAAATCTTTAAGTGTCTTGCATCGAGTTTGAAAATGTCCTGATGTTTTTTCCGTTTCATTTGTCTTCTGCTTTTTACTCTGACTTTGTCTCAGAATGCGTTTTTGATGTTTAAAACTTTTGACTATCATCATAAGGCCAACTTCTCAACGATCTGAAAAAGGTTCGGTCTTCATTTTATGACCGCACGTGGACACAGCTGATGCGGAAGTTAAGAGAAGAGCCTGGCAACCAGCCTCGTTGAGAGCACAATTTTGCACGAAAAAAGCAAACAACAACACGGGGTAACGAATCTCCCGTTTTTTTGAAAACCTTAAACAGTTAGGCGTTATTAGCTTGCAATTGAGATGTATAAATAATAGAGTGCTTGGAATGCTTGGATCACCAAGACCACACCAGTGGATCCTGTTCACATTTCATTCTCAATCACCAGCAAGGTTTTAGAATTGAGGATATATATCATGATGACTTCACTTTCACGTAATGCACAAAGTCACGTTTAAGTTAATTAACTTCCGATTCGAAACTGACCGGAAGCAGCTTTACCGGAAACTGATACAACCAGGAAGCAAGGTGCTGGCAATTGCAAATGCTGTAAGGAAGTTGAAATATACCTTCTTCTTTCTTCATAATCAGAGATAAGAACATTTAAAAACCGTTTAAGTATTTCTGGAATTGTTTCAAGAAGGAAGTAATTTTCTTTTCATGTAGGTATTGGAGACAAAATCGCAATATGAAGTCACACACGCGGGCCAACACAAGTAAAAGGTGTCCAGGTCTGCTGTTCACTTTCCGAATTGCAACTGCAGAAACTCAGGAAAACTAAACGATGGCTTTAAAAATGTTTGTGATACATTTATAAGCTATACAGGCTTACTTAGTGTTCTCCTGCATCAACCCAGTGACTGTGCGAGTATAAAATTATATGGGGTGTTGACCAAGCTTGTTCAGTCAAGATGGCTGGATATTGGCCAAGTACTTTTTTGCGTGTTTATGGACCGAAACGGAGTCGAGATCCATAAAAAGGGCAAAAAAGTTGAAACAAGCTTGGCCAATAAAGGATTTATTATACGGCTTTCGGGGAGATTTTTCATGCGGGATAGCTCCATCTTGCCCGCTCGGCCAGCCAATCAGAGCGCAGTATTTGATTCATCTTGCCCGCTCGCGGAGTTGACCATATAATAAGAAGGGATATCATTAGAAAGGTCGTGAAACTTCATCAGCTCATTGACCTTTTAGTCCCGGGTGGATCTGTGAAGAGTGATGTTCTAAAGAAAAAATTGACCTTTATTCTCAGAATTTCAAGGAATTAAAAGACCAGTGATCTTGCATCAGGGATCTATAAGTTTCGATTCATGGCCAGATCAGTATCGTCTGTTCATGAACAAACTATACTGAGCTGTTCGTTAACAGCTAATTTCTCAACGAAGATAAAAAATTAACGGGATACGGGATATCTGGGGAACATTATGGGATACGGGATTTTAAGATCAGATAAATCGGGATATCAAGTAGAAAAATTGTTGATTTTTGCAATTGGAATTAACGGGTAATTTAGGCCAAAAGCTTCCTTGCAAGAAAAGAGCCTCTGCTAGCAGGGAAACCAAAAGCTAAAGGAAGCGGGATTCTCAGACCCCCCTAATGGGGTCTCTTCAATTCGTCTCACACATGATGTTGAGAAAAGTTCAAGGCAAATAGACACAACGCTGTGTCACAGAGATGTGATACGATCTTGGCTTCGCTAGGCTTGTCGTGGAAACAGCGTAATTTTTTGATATGCAAAAAGACGTAAACTAACTAAGTCAGGGAACTGTTATGAGAGATCACGCGCTGTTTGACGTCAGTTGGGTTTTCTGCATGCGTTCAGAAGAAATCGAAACCACTTCGGCCGCTTTGGTTTGGTTGGTCGGTTTCAGTTCAACCGGATAATACTGAACTTTCTATTCAGCCTTGAAATTGATGGTCAAATGGTATGTGCGAGAAGGACACAACAAACTCAAGGATAACTTTCTCAGTGGAACAGAATTGACTTCTTTTACAATGTTTTTAAACTCACGATTTCTGAGAATATGGAACATGCGTAAATACCCGGCCCTATTTGAGAAATTTGCTATTATCGAGAATCAGTCTAATAGCTAAACCTCGAGAATTAAAAGGGTTGGAGCAGAAACATTTGTCTATAGTGAAGATGACTGTTCTTGGACATGTTCTTTTCAAGAAAACTCTTTTTTTACTAAAATCATGCTCAGTAAGCTTTTTCGAGATTCACTTTCGAAAGGCTTAAGGTACGAGGTCAGGGCTAGCCAAATGAAACTACAAAGCTTGAGGCTAAACCTTGGGGACTAAAGACCACAACTATGGGTCGTTACTAAAAGTGAACCAACAGTATAAAATGGATCAGCCTATGCGTAGGACATGCCTTATGAATCTGGTTATGCATAAAGGGTCACAAATGTTCTTGCTATGTGAATTCTTTATAGCGTTAAGTTACCTGGATATGTGTTTCTCGGAAAAGTTCCACTCTGTTCTCTTCGCGATCTCAGCTTCAATTTTTCCTAACTTTTATGCTATACACGCTTGCGCTAATCTGTTGTGCTTTGCCTTGCAGAGATACGAATAATGAATGTTGTGGGTAGCTTTCACTTTTGAAGTACCTACCAAGTACTTTCCCATTTCAATGTGGTCAGGCAGAAACGTTTCCAAGAAATTAAACATGTCACTTTTAATGTTAATTTTCATTTTCTAAACCCCTCCCAAATTCTGGCTAACCCGGACTTCCGTGATTTCTGGGTTTGGAAGCGGATGTCAGTTAATAATTAATTTTTAATGCAGCCAAAATAGTTACAGATGTGCTATCGCAGCCTGTCTAAAACAGTTCAGTCGAGGCAAATCAAGTTCCTGAACTATGGAAGAACCATGGAAAGAGCAATGAGAAAAGAAGGAGCACTAAGAAACATCTTCCTTCCCTGGCGATCCCTGGAGTCTGAGCAGTTTTGTGCAGCGTACATGAAGCGAACACTTTGGATCATGGAAGTGGGTGTGCTCTAACGCTCATTTGTATCCCGAAAAAAAACACGGAGGATATTACACGATGGCGAGAAGTCAAGAACTATAATTCACTCGAACATAAAATTTATATCTTCGAGATAGCGTGTAATGTTCTTTTTAATAGATGGACAGACATACTGATGACGGCGCTTTTTACGATTTTCCGAAGATTCTCCATAACTTGCCCGAAGGTCACACGAACGCTGCCGAAAAGTTTCCAAAAATTTACGAAGATTGTCGAAGACTTTCGAAGAAGACCCGAGGATGTTTCGATGATACACCAAAGAATTTGAGAACAACATGACACAAACTTGATGTCAGTGAAATCATCGATATCCTCTCTAGTGAGGTTATGGAAAATACGCCACTCGAATCCCCGGATGTGGGTTCGTATGTTACGAGTGGTGTATATTCCAGTGAAACACTCGTGTATATATAATAAAAGTGACTCTTGGGATATTCCACGTCGTATAACTAGTATGTACTGAATGTATACATGTGGGCATACATCGTAAGCTCCGAAATCCATCTGCCCAACCAGCCCCTCCCCCCAGAAATGGAAGCCAAGTGTTCATTTATCGTTTCTTTTATTTTGCGAGTTACTCACATTAAGTACCATAATTATGCACTACCCTGGCGCATGCTATTTTTGTTACAATTACCAAAATACAAGTCAGATACTATCCTATAAATTACGCATATTACATCACTCACACATTCATTTATATCAGAGACTACACAAGTCAGATACTATCCTGTAAATTACGCGTTTTACACTACTCACACATTCATTTACATCAGAGACTACACAAGTCAGATACTATCCTGTAAATTACGCGTTTTACACTACTCACACATTCATTTACATAAAAGACTACATTTTTTCAAAGCAGTTTTGCACGTAAACATTGTTTCATAAGGATGACTGAATAAAACCATAAGGGATGTCAAATTCAAGTTATTCAGTTTTTTGTCGCTGTTTTTTCAAGGTGACGAGAACAAGGACAACCTTAAGTATACTACATAAAGTTGCATTAGATCAGTTTGTGCGGTTTCCAGTCAGTTGAGTGTCGTCCACACCAAAAGCAAAGTTAACATTCCGGCCAATCACCAAAGACACAAACGATCCTGTAAACCAATCAAATCCCACAATAACTGCTTGCATGTGACTGACGCGAAGCGCGGGAAAACTTAGGCGAGTGAGTCACCGTTGGTTTTGGTTTTACCTCTTAGAGTGGGTTTCAATTGGGTATCGAAAGTAACTTGACAATTACTTTGGTTTTGGTTTTACAACGGTTTGAGATTGGCTGAGTATTCTAATTAGTAAGCAATTGGTTTGGTTTTGGTTTTACGACCCTCAATTGAAAAGCGCTCTAATTCTAATTGGATGACAAAAAAGAAAAAAGCCAATTGTGTACCATAGTATTGCAAAACCAATTTCGTTTTGACACTCAAGTGAAAACCATCCACATCGACTTATATTTTAGCATTTACTGTCAGTGTTCTATAGAGATATAAATTAAAGCCTGAGAAGAAATTACATTTCGGGATTTTGAAAAGCGGTTCTTGAAGCCCGAGTCAATTGGATTTACCGCAGCAGTGTTTTAAAAAGAGTCAATGTTGAAAACAAACCGCGGCACTCCGAAAAACACACTCTCTTTCCTACCCCTCACGCACACCCAGAGGTAAGGGGGGCCACGTTATCTTGTCATGTTCCGTGTTTTAGAAGATGCACGGTGCTGCTCATTAACGGAAAAAAGCTATTTAATCTTAGATAAAAGACTTTTTTGACTCTCATCATTATCGTTATGATTGTCGAACACAATGAGGGCCTTGAGATTTGAGTACAAGTACGACTTTACATTATCACGTCACGCCCATTTCATCCTATATGCTACCCTCTCCGCCTAAACCATGAACATGAAGAGCGAGGGCTCTGGAAACGTCACTGGTTTGTAATTCGAAAATCGTACTCGTTCTCGTACTCGAAGTCCAATCAAAAAGTCACTGATCTAGCTGTCATTAGTGTTGATCATATCATCACTTGACGCAGTACAAGGCTAGTGGAAAAACAAATTAAGAAACACTACCGTATATGTCACCGTAAATATAAACGGTGATCTTAAAATTAATGGCTCTGTCCTGTCTTGGGCATAGAAAACTACATGAAATCCCTAAATTTAATCCCCTTAATAAAGCCATTCCAAAGCGACAGGGCCCTAAATTTACACAAATCAAAAAAACTTGAGAAGGCATCCATCAACGCATTTCTAAAAGCACGCTTGTACAACAGTTTGATAAGCACTAGTTAGATACTCGTAGATGTAACGCGAAATGTTTATAGTTGTCTCTACTAGCCAAACGACAGAGTCAACTATTTCAAAGGGCCGTTTTTCCCCTTTTTCTCCTTCCTTTAGTCCAATCCAGGTACTGAAAAACTAAACGTTTTCCATGGGTTGCCGACACTGTTCGAGGGTCATGTCGACGAGTTCTCGGACTCCCGAAGACGTTCGGGAGTTCTGGGAAAGACCTTGCAATAGCTCGATGCCACCTTCGTCAGAAACAAGTTTACAGTATTTTACAGCTGAAAAAATAAATACATACTTAAATGAATAAATAAACAACATCGATATGTAGGAGATTGCCTTAATCGCAGGCACTTTGGAAACTACCTAAAGAAAAGTGCTCTCTAAGTTGAGGAACGTTGAACAATGGGCAAGCAAAAACAGCAAGATAATGGCAAGGTGAAAACTTAACTGAGGACCTATCTTTTTCGCATGCACGCGCACTGCTGAGCGTTTTCTTTCTGTCAGATATGCCTTTTGCTTTTACGATAAAAGGAATTCAATTACGTGCAATCGTAATTGGAAAGAAGAATATCCACCTTCATGGCATAAGTGAAAGCGGCTGGATAAAGAACGCGCTAGTTAAACAAATTTTAAAAGTGAACTGGCGCAGAAGAACTTACGGTCTACTTTGCAAAGGTTAGCCAGCGCCCATGTAGCCCAATAGTGAATGGCAGGAGAATCACAGCCAGATATCAATCTTAATATTGGAGCAAACGACCTGCAAAGGTAAACGAAAGAAATGAGACCAAGCAAGGCCAGCGAAATGTCATGAAACGCTGAATCACTGCTGTGGAGGCGGCGTGAGTGGTGAGGGCGCCGGACTTGAAATCTGGAGCTCGCGGGCTCAAGTCCCTCTCTGCCCACTTAGCTGGAGTTATTTCTCGATGGACCCTTGTTCAACTCCACGGTCATGCTTGTAGATCAGTAGCCAACTGGTCTATCTCCCTTCAGTTGGGATTTTTAAGCCCGGCTATTATGTTTAGTTAATATATTTGTTTCATTCAGTTTAAGTGGTATGTCTGTGATCTAGCTAGATGTAGCTAAGCGTATTGACTACTATAAACAACAACATTTGAATACTATTAATTTTGTGCTAATAATAACCACCCCTGCCCCTGAAAACAAGCCACCCCTGCCCCTGAAAATAGGCCACCCATGCCCCCGAAAATAGGCCACCCCTGCCCCTGAAAATAGGCCACCCCTGCACCTGAAAACAAGCCACCCCTGGCCCTGAAAATAAGCCACCCCTGCCCCCGAAAATAAGCCACCCCTGCCCCTGAAAATAGGCCACCCCTGCCCCTGAAAATAAGCCACCCCTGCCCCTGAAAATAAGCCACCCCTGCCCCCGAAAATAAGCCACCCCTGCCCCTAAAAATAAAC
>Ga0126343_10000092_pt1 | contig 25103 bp, 13 predicted proteins | sample Cyp2metagenome_FD_92531 | JGI IMG/M metagenome (GOLD analysis project Ga0126343, IMG submission 92531) | Coral microbial communities from Lord Howe Island, Old Settlement Bay, Australia - Cyphastrea 2 metagenome | ecosystem: Host-associated > Invertebrates > Cnidaria > Coral ...
ACCAGCCAAAAGTCTGTTCAGACTGGGGCTGGATATTCTCAGGCGGGTATTGAAAAACCAGTGCGCAAAGGACGATGAGATCACCTTTCAGATTTTGCTGGATGTTTTGTCCCGTACATAGCATCTGGGCAGACCAATCACAGAAAGTGCAGAAAGCAATGATTAAAGCACTTTCAAATTACCAGAGGGAAAATCTGTGCTGTTTTTTCATTTGAGATTTATCCTGCATCCCATAAAATAGCCTGAAAAAGAAATAACATCGTCGTACAAAGCATGACCAATAACGGAATAATTACCATGCTGTTACCTGCTCTTAACCGCCCCCTTACTTTAGCGGCTACGCTGATGTTCAGCTCTCAGGCGCTGGCTGCCCTCTCTCTGGACCGGATTATTGTCTACTTCGACCCGGATGAGCTGCCCCGGCAGGATATGGTGGTCACCAATCCTGATCCGGAAAATCTCTACCTGCAAACCGAGGTTTACAACGTTATCAATCCCGGCACTGATCAAGAGGAGCATGTGCTGGCCACTGATCCTTCACAAATCAAGCTGCTGGCTACCCCTGCCAAATCGGTGATTCCACCCAATAGCCGCAAAACCGTCCGTTTGGTCAGCTTGGAAAAACCTACAGATAAAGAGGCGGTCTATCGAGTTACCTTTAAGCCGGTGGTGGGGGATCAGGAGGCGACTCAATCAGGGGTGAAAATTCTGATTGCTTACCAGGCGCTGATCTTTGTCCGGCCCGATAATCCGGTCTACAACATCTCGGCCAAGGTGGAAGGTGATCAGGTGGTGTTCAGCAATAGCGGCAATATGCATGCGGTGTTGCGTAATGGTCACTATTGCCAGAATGATGATCCGGAAAGTTGCACGCCATTTGCTGAGACAGGTCGTGTTTATGCTCAGGAGAGTTGGACTATGCCATTGCCGGCTGGCGCTGCCAAAGGCAGAGGTTATATCGATTACGGTCTGTTTGATGGTGAGTTTGAAGAGACTCAGAGATTTGTGCTTTAGACTTTTACTCTTTAAAAGAAAGGGTTCCCATCGGTGGTAGAGATGGGAGCCTTGTGTTGATTATCAAGTAGGGGAGACGGTAATTGTGATGGTGTCTTTATATTCACCAGGGGGCGCATCATCAGCTTGTTGCTGATCCTTAAAGTTAATAAGAAGTGACATATTTTCAATGCCGGTACAAAGAGCTGTATCTGAAGGTTTGGTAAGATTGGCATCCCATCTTTTACCTGTGACAATCCCTGGTGTCGTTACCGGCACTGTTTGTTCACCGCCTCCTATTTTTCCCGTCAGGCTGATGTCATAGTCAATCGGATAAGGGTTAGTTTCACTATCACTGGCTTGCAGCTGAAATGCAGTTGTCGAGTTGATTGCTTCGAACTTTAATTCAACCCTTCCAGTGGTACTGAGGACACAAAAGTGCATGTCATCTGCTTGGGGTAGCGAAACATCCTTAAGTCCATCGATATGAGCATACTCCACTCGCTTTATTGGAATTTCAACCTTTAATGATGACGTCCAATGATAGTAGTAACCACCGTATCCAGCTCGAGCGTGAACAACTACATAAAAATCAAGTGTATTTTTCCCGCTCTTACTAACCCATTCCCACAGCTGATCACGGGAAAATTTCACAATAAAAGTAGCTAGGTGTGGAGAGGGTACTGAAGAAAATGATAAATAATCAGACCAAGCACCAAGATAAAAGCTATTTGCTGTATGAGGAGATGTAATTTCTGTTTCAGTTACCAGACTACTATCAGTAGAGGAGTTATTAGTTAGCGTATTGATGACCAATGATTCAGGGGGTGGAGAAGGTGGAGCAACAGAATTTATAGGTGTATCTGAGAACGATACTCTGAATTCGGGTTTCCATCCATGTTCAGCGATAATATTAGTAGAAAAATAATACGAGATAGTATCATCCGAGTCCTTACTTATAGTAATCTCTCCCACGACCCCAGTCTGAAGACTAACAAGATGTGCCTCACTCTGGACAGAATAAAAAACAGAGACTACCACCAGCCCAAAAACCTGTACTGCCCTGCCAACCCTGCCCAAAAAATTATGTCTCATCGTGGTAGCCCTACTACAAACTGCCTATCTGTTGTTATTTTTTGAAAGAACCAACTGCTCCTCCGACTCCGGCGTGCAATCGGCGTCTGCGAGGTCGATAGTACCCATCTGCACGATATAACCATCACCCGCTTCCGGAATCGGCATTTGGCAGACCCAATCATTCTCCATCTCAACCCGAATGGTTTTAATATTCGCTTGCGATTCCAACTGGAACATGCCAATGCCATCGGTAGTGCTTGGGTACGAGCCGCCCACCAGATTAGCATTTTGCACCGGCTCGCCATTAAACGTCAGTCGTCCAAAAAGCAGTTGCAGAGGTGTGGCCTCATAATCAAGCGTTACTACATTGCCCGGATAGAGGGTCACCTGCTTTTCCCGCTCATCAAAACTGTACAGAGTTGTGCCGGCCGGGCTGAGAGTAACCCGGTACTGTTCAAATGGCGGCAGGGCAACAACTGAAGGCGTACCCGCTACCGCATAACCCCGGCGCTGGTCATTGATCTCCACATCAAATACATCACCGTCACGCCCGTCCAGATTGACGACGATGGCGCTATCAGCACTATCCTCGCCGCCCATGGCAAAAACATTTCCATCGGTCAAAAAGCTGGTACTCATACTGCCAGCCCAGGAGGTGGTGTTATTTTCGGAACCTTGCGTATGGGCGGCGCTCAGATTCGCCCGACCATAACGGTTGGCGTAACGAATGCTGCCATCAATACGCTCATCGCCGGTGCCGCCTTCTACGCCGGCATCAATGTTCAAATCGCCGGCCAACAAGTCGTGGTCTTCCCAAGAGGTTGAAAGTCGCAGGCGCTGACTGGACTCACTCTCCCCATTCTGCCGGGTCACTTCTGCGGAAGGCCTGGCATCAAAATTCCAGTGATGGGTGTCGTAACGGAAATTAAGGCTGACCAGCGCGATCCGATCATCGCCGGACTTACTCAGGCTGACGCTAATATCGCCATTGTAATCCCGGGCACGAAACAGTTGCCGACGGTAATCCAGGGCGTGGGTGCGGTCCAGCTCCAGAGCGCTGTTATCAATGTCATAGCTCTGGTTCATGCTGTAGCGATAGCTCAGGCTGCCATCAAACAGCGGCATGGCGGCCGAAAGCGCCTGCTGCTCAAAGGCATTGCCCAGCAGATTTGTGCCTTCGTCCACAACTGTTCTTGGTTCGTCGTGCCATATCCGCCGGAAGTAGGCCGAGAGTGATAAATCGCCCAGGAAAAAACGACTATTGACGTTAACCCCCATGGTGCCGTTATCAGCAATCATCAGCGACGGTTCAATCTCATAGTTACGACCGAAGTGGAACAGACCAAGCTCACTCAGGCCGTCGTCGCTGCCAATAGCCATTGCTGCCGTTGCTGCCAACGTATCGTGCAACCGGCGGCTAACCCCGGCGCGGAACAGCCACTGATCGGTCACTTCCGGCAGAGCCTGGTCTTCAGTACGATCCACAACCCGGCCGGACTCGACAAAAAACAGCGATTCACCCATGGGGGGAATCTGGCTCTGCTTGGCAAAAAAGCGGGTTTCGCTGGAGAGCAGGTTGCCGCCTTCATCGAGAATACGAATCTCAATATTGTAAGCACCACTGGGGAAGCTGCTGGTATCAAGCTGCTGGGAGCCGGCTTCAAAAAAGGCGCTGTCGATCAGCCGGTCATCCTTACGCACTTCCACACGGCCACGGGTGGGCAGAAATACCGTAATTGGCATACCGCTGGAGAAGCTTTCGTCTTCTCTGGTGCGGGTAGAGCTGTTGATGCGTACCCCCACCATGGGTTGGTCCGTAGTAAAATTAAAACCAAAGCCGCTGGTGGAGAGCAGCCCAGCGTTATACTCCACGCCCTCAAAGTCCCGCTGGCCGTAAAATTGATCCACCGAGAACTGGTTGTTGTCGGAATAGTCCCAACTCCAGTGCAGATTGTTCTCTCGCCATGCTGCGGTGGTTTGGCCATAAAGGGTAAAGCTGTTGTCGCTGCCCTGGGCGTTGGAACCACTGACGGTACCGGAAAAATTCTGCATCAGGGCAAAACCGGCATCCGAAGGCGGCAGATATTTACGCACCTCGGCAGCACGGGTTGCCATAAAGTTGCGGTTGATAAAAACATCCACCCGGAATCGCCCTTCGTCAAAAACCACCCCCGCTATCGGGGGAACCAACATGCCGCAATTCTCTGTAGTGCCAGGCAAGCAGACTTCACTGGCATTGCTGTTCAGCTCGCCAGTAAGCAGGGCAATTACCTGCTCCGGCGTGGTGATATCACCAATGCGCTGCACAATTTCAGCCGGATTGCTTAGCTCGATAAAGCTGGGGCGAAAGGTGGCCATCTGGGAAGTGATAAAACGCCCACCAAAATAGATATCCACTAGGGAGCGCTGCCCCGCAGTCAATGCTTCAAAACCAGCCGGAGGCTCGGTGGCAGGTAAAAACAGTGGCTCTTCACCAAAAAGCGGCAGGGAGACAGGGAGTGCCAGTATTATTGCTTTTGTGCACCACCGGGAATGCATACAGTCAAGACCCCTACTGATGGATTGAGCCTTTAGTCAGGGCGAGTATTATTGTTATGTAGAGATGCCCCCGTACCGGGAAGGGGTGTAGGGGCATTGATTGTTTTTATTATCTTGGTGCAACAGTCATAGTGACTGTGTCAGAGTATTCACCTGCAACGGCAAGATCCATACTAGACGGAGGAATGCTAACCCACATGTAACCAGTACCTTGCAGATCATTATCACATGTCGCAACGTTCATGGTGGTGGTTCCCAGTATTTCGTCTGCGTCTGCGGTGATAAGGTCATCTTCTTCAAATGTGGTATCAGCTGTGTAATGAAGCTGATAAGGAATTAGTTCGACACCTTGCGCCAACTGATAACTATTAATTGAGGTTACAGTTACTGTGAAGTCACCGTTGCCCCCTGTATCAGCGCCTAATCGACCTACACAAAATGCTGTTGAACCACGAGCATAGCCATCATCAGCATCAACATCGGATGAGGTAAGAGCCACCTCATCCTCAAGGATTTGAATGGTAATATCGTCATCGACGGTATATTTGGCGACAAAGCTATCGGCATCGTTGGCAACTGCACTCATAGAACTCATCAGAGCTGCAGCAGCCATAGCGATCACGAGTTTATTTTTATCCATTTTTCTTCTCGTCTATTGCGCGTTTATTGTTGCGCTCCCTGATCAAACACAACGGACGACAATCTACGGTTATCAGATTGCTCATGGGGCACCGAGGCTTTATTTTTACCGAGTTCATAGCCTTCGGGCAACAAATAAGTATTAATACACAATCGCTTTTATTGATCTGGATCAATGCTTGCCAAAAAAGGGTGAAAGCCTAAAATCAGAGGTCACGTCGTTAATCTTGAATATATTTAAATATCAAGGCTCTTGTTGCATTCCGGGGACCTGCTGTTATTTATGAAATATCCGGGTTAGGCACAACCACCACATAAGCCTGAACAGAGCGTGATCCGCGCGCTACTGTCAGGCTTGTGGTGGTGATAAGATGGCCTGAGGCAGAATTGTCGCAATAACTTACAACAACAGTGCACCAGGGATTTTCCTATGGCCATTGAGCAATTTCTGGTTCGTCAACACATCAATTTCACCCGCGTTGCCCACCCACCGTTTGCTACCTGTGACGAAGCCAATCAGCTATTGCCTGAACTGGCGGGCGCACGCACCAAAAACCTGTTTATTGTTGCGCGCAAACGACGGCAGTATTTTTTACTGGTGATGGCCGACCATAAAACCCTGGACTGGTCGGCGCTGGGCCAAACCATTGGCGGGCGAGTGCAGCTGGCCTCGGCAGAGCAGTTGCAGGCGGTGCTGAATATTGAACCGGGTGCCGTTTCCCTGCTGGCACTGAAGAATGATCTGCAGCACCGGGTAACGCTGCTGGTGGATGAAGAGGTCTGGTCGCAGAGTGCTATCCAGTGTCATCCACTGGTGAACACTGCCACATTGGTGATCAGTAAGCCCGGAATCAGCCGGTTTCTGTCCATCACCGGGCACGAACCCATGGTTATTGCTGTGCCTGAACGCGCCCCGGAACCAGCATGAGTCAACGCCCCAGCACCGCCATAATGGTCAGGTAGAGCTTACCGATGGCGGTATTGCGTGTTGGGGTGACAAAAATCGTGTCATCGCCCCCGACGCAGCCGAGGATGCCGTCCGCTTTGCCCAGAGAGTCCATCAAACGGGCAACAATCTGGGCGGCGCCCGGCGTTGTTTTGATCACCACCAGGTGATCGTTGTGGTCAATATCGGTCACCAGGCTGGCCAGGGGCGCATCAATGGCCGGTACGTTGATTTCACCCGGTACACAGTACACCGTCTCTTTTTTTGCGTTCCGGGTACGCACCGCCCCGATGTTATTCAGAATGCGTGAAATTTTAGACTGGCTGACATCCCCAAACCCATGTGCCTTGAGCGCTTCTACCATCTCTCCCTGATTCCTGAAATGCTTTTCGCACAGCATCACCTTAAAGGTTTTGATCAGCTCGGCATCCTGGGTTCGCATGTTCTTGTCCTGATGTTTTTATCGCGATTTTATTGGCTTGCGACCGGGGTTGCCCCCGGTCTGTTGCGGTTTTAAAGGGCGGCGATACTCAGGCAGCCCATGGCAATGACGGCAAGCGCCAGAAGCAGTGGTGTCATAAACTTGAACCACTGCACAATGGATACACGACCAATAGCTAACGCTGCGATAACTACGCCAGAGGTAGGCGTCACCAGGTTAACCAATCCGGAGGCTGACTGATAGGCGGTCACCGCCAGTTCGCGGCCAACACCGGCAAAATCGGCCAGTGGTGAGATGATCGGCATGGAGAACACCGCCAGACCAGAGGTGGAAGGAATGAAAAAGGACAGCACGGTGTGAATCAGGTACATCAGGTTAACAAAAACGACTGAAGACGTATTTGCCAGGGCTGACTCCCCCCAGTTGAGAATGGTGCCGGAAATCATCCCTTCGTCCATCACCAGGCCGATGCCCCGGGCAATACCCAGCACCAGCACCACACCGAGCAGGTCACGACAGCCGTCAACGAATTTTTCCACAAAGTCTTCTTCGCCCAGACCACCGATGGCGGCTATGGCGATGGACGAGGCCAGAAACAGCATGGACATTTCCGTCATCCACCAACCGGCTACGGCCACGCCCCAGATCATCACCGCAAAAGTGAGAGCGAAGATCGTCAGGATAATTTTGTGCCGCAGGGTGAATTCGATGTTGTCTTTTTTGCCGGTTTTTTCCAGAAAGTGCTTTTCATTGCTCTCTTTCATGTTGGCCACGATGGAGGCCGTCGGGTTTGCCCGCACCTTTTTCGCGTAACGCATGACGTAATAGCAACCGGCCAGGAAGCTCAGGGCCAGGATAGTCAGGCGCAGCCCCATGCCCTGGGTGAAGGGAATGCCGGAGGCGTCAGAAGCGATAACCGTGGCAAATGGATTGATGGTTGAGCCAAGCACTCCCACGCCAGACCCCACCAGAACAATGGCCACACCGGTAACCGAATCGTAACCGGCGGCAATAATCACCGGAATCAGCAGCATATAGAACGGAATGGTCTCTTCCGCCATGCCATAAACGGTGCCGCCGGCGGCAAAGCAGAGCATCAGGATGGGAATCATCAGATATTCACGGCCTTTCATGCGCACCATGGCCCGGGCAATCCCATTATCAATGGCGCCGGTGGCAGAAATCACCGTCAGCAGCCCGCCAATCATCAAAATAAACAGGCCCAGCTCGATGGTTTGCTGAATACCGGTAATGGGGGCAGCCAGCACATCGAGCAAGCCTTGCGGGTTGGCTTCGGCCGGGGCATAGGTGCCGGCAATGGCCACCTCCCGGCCCAGGGTTTCATTCATCTGTGTGGCGTATTGTCCCGCTGGCACGATCCAGGTCATAGCTGCCATAAAGGCAATAATAAGAAACAGGATGGTGTAGGCAGAGGGCAGTTTTATTTCATTTATCGCCTTCATTGTTATCCCCAAAGTACTGACAAAAAGAACGAGTTCCCCGTCCGATAGTCTGCTTGTAAAGCCTTGGCCCGCAGGCAAGTCAAGGCTGTCGTGTTGTTGTCTGTGCAGTCTCCTTAATTAATGCGGTCTTTTTGTTGATGTATGTCACAAAAATAATGCATGGCGCTTTTTGCATAAAAACCCGTTAATCCCGTCAAGAGCGTGCTGATAATGAATAACAATGGGGATTATGTATTTAATTACTTGTTATAGCGGGTAAACGGTGGTTTTTATTCATTCAATCAGTTGATGTGTATCAATATTTGTCCATCCGCAAAAAGTACACTGCGCCCAGGCAACAAAAAAACTAAACAAAAGTTATCAGGTTTTTTAAGTCTTATTAAAAACAGGCCTGATGTTATTAGCCTTGATTGGGGGATGATTTTGTGGATAGGTTTTATGTAGGGTCTGAAGTTGGCAAACTTCGCAAGGTTCTGTTACATCGCCCAGAGCTCAGTCTTAAACATTTAACACCCAGTAACTGCGAGTCTCTTCTTTTTGACGATGTTCTGCGCATTGAACAGGCTGGTAAAGAGCACGACGCTTTTCAAAAGGTATTAACCGATAACGGCGTTGAAGTGTTTTTGCTGACCAAACTGTTGGCTGAAACATTGAGTTACGATAATGCAAAAAAATGGATTCTTGATCATCAAATCAATAGCTATCGTTTTGGTGAATCACTGGCCCGTGAAGTACGCTCTTATTTGCTATCTCTGGATAATCTGACTCTGGCCAAGCATTTGACCGGTGGCTTAACCGTGGCTGAAATGAACCGCTCCTGCGCCAGTATGACGCTGGAAATGATGGGGCCAACGGATTTTATTATCGAACCGATTCCCAACCATCTGTTTACCCGTGACACGTCCTGCTGGATATACGGCGGTGTGTCCATGAACCCCATGGCCAAAACGGCGCGCAAACGTGAAACTGTGCACATGCGGGCTATCTACAAGTTCCACCCCATGTTTAAAAATGCCGAGTTCCTGACGTACATGGGCAATGAGGATATCAGCTATGACAACGCCACCATAGAAGGCGGCGATGTACTGGTATTAGGCCGCGGCAACGTGCTGGTGGGCATGTCTGAGCGTACCACACCTCAGGGGGTTGAGCAGCTGACCCGCTCGCTGTTGAAAACCGGCCAGGCGCAGAAGGTTATTGCCCTGCAACTGCCCAAGGCGCGCAGCTGTATGCACCTGGATACCGTCTTCACCCATATGGATATCGACTGCTTCACGTATTACCCCGATATCATGCGCGCCGACACCGACTGCTGGGAGTTAACCCTCGGTGCAGACGAATCACTGAAAACCACCCGCGTGAAAGACGGTTTCACCAACGCCATCGCCAGGGCTCTGGATGTGCCCGAATTAAGACTGGTGCCCACCGGCGGTGATATTTTTGAGGCCGAAAGGGAGCAGTGGAATGACGCTAATAACGTGCTCACCATTCGTCCGGGCGTTGTGGTTACTTACGAACGTAACGTTAATACCATTCGCAATATGGAAGCGGCCGGAATCAGCGTACTGACCATTCCGGGTGAAGAGTTGGGGCGTGGCCGTGGTGGGGCTCGCTGCATGAGCTGTCCGCTGCTTCGGGACGATATTTAATTCGCCATTGTCTTGTTAATAAATCCAATAATCGACTCAGCTGAACGGGTCATCTTAACTGTCTGTACCTTTTTGTGAGGAATAACTTATGGCCTTTAATTTACGCAATCGCAATTTTCTCAAGCTGCTTGATTTCACCCCCCGTGAAATTCAACATCTGATCGACCTGAGTGTGGAATTGAAAAAAGCCAAATACGGCGGCTATGAGCAACAGCGTCTGAAAAATAAAAACATCGCCCTGATTTTTGAAAAAGATTCCACCCGCACCCGCTGTGCTTTTGAAGTGGCTGCTTTCGATCAGGGCGCTAACGTCACTTATATTGGTGGCGGTTCACAAATGGGCAAGAAAGAAACCGTCAAAGACACCGCTCGTGTACTTGGCCGTTTTTACGACGGCATTGAGTTCCGCGGTTTCTCCCAGGATGCCGTGGAAGAGCTGGGGCAGTTCTCCGGTGTGCCTGTGTGGAACGGCCTGACTGACAAATGGCACCCAACCCAGATTCTGGCCGACTTTATGACCATGCTGGAACACGGCGAGGGTCGTCAGCTTCATGAGATGTCCTTTGCTTACCTGGGGGATGCGCGCAACAACATGGGCAACTCCTTGCTGGTGGGGGCCGCCAAAATGGGTATGGACATTCGCATGGTGGCGCCCAAAGCGTTCTGGCCTGACCAGTCACTGGTTGACCAGTGCAGCCTGATTGCCGAAGAGACCGGCGCGCGCATTACGCTCACCGAAGATGTGGCCAAAGGCGTAAAAGATGTGGATTACCTGTATACCGACGTATGGGTATCCATGGGGGAAAGTGCTGAAGCGTGGGATGAACGGGTTGCCCTGATGAGGCCTTATCAGGTAAATATGGAATTGCTCGGCAAGACTGGCAATCCCAACGTGAAGTTCATGCACTGCCTGCCAGCATTCCATAACGACGACACCGTCATCGGCAAGGAAGTGGCAGAAAAGTATCACATGAATGGCCTGGAAGTGACCGAGGACGTTTTTGAATCCAGTCACTCCATTGTTTTTGACGAAGCCGAAAACCGCATGCACACCATTAAAGCGGTGATGGTTGCCACGCTGGGTTCCTGAGTTGTCCGGGGCAGTCCCGTGACTGCCCTCTGATGCCCTTTCGGGAGAGGGAGACCTCCCTTTCTCGCCTTACCAACAGAATGCGAACAAAAATCATGAGAATTGTTATTGCTCTTGGGGGAAACGCGATCCTGCAGCGCGGGCAGCCTATGGAATGCCACATTCAGCGGGAAAACATCGCCAAGGCCGCTGCCGCCATCGCCAGGATAGCCAAGGACCACCAGGTTATTCTGACCCACGGCAATGGGCCGCAGGTCGGCTTGCTGTCTCTGATGAACGACGCCTACAAGAAAGTTGCCCCTTATCCGCTGGATGCGCTGGGCGCTCAGACTCAGGGCATGATCGGTTTTATGTTTGCGCAAGAGCTGCGCAACTGCATGCCGGGCAAAGAGGTTTGCACGATATCCACCCAGACCTTGGTGGACACCCATGACCCGGCCTTTCTCAATCCCGATAAATTCGTTGGGCCAGTTTACGTCAAAGAAGAGGTTGAGGGCCTGTTGGCCGCTAATCCGCAGTGGACCATCAAGCAAGATGGCGCTTATTTCCGCCGGGTAGTGGCATCCCCTCAGCCTAAGGAAATTCTTGAACTGCAAACCCTGAAAACCCTGGTTGCAGCCGGTAATATCACCATGATTTGCGGCGGTGGCGGCGGCGTACCGGTGGCTCGCAACAGCAGCGGCGAACTGGAAGGTATTGAGGCGGTCATTGACAAGGACCGTGCCTCCAGAGTGCTAGCCGAAGGTTTGGAGGCCGATGCATTTTTGATCCTGACCGACGTTCAGGCCGTGGCAACCAACTTTGGTCAGCCAGATTCACAAGACATTCGTTGTGCAACTCCTGAGGCGATGGAGGCACTCAATTTTGCCGCCGGCTCCATGGGACCAAAAGTTGAAGCAGCAGTAGCCTTTGTGCGCAACGGCGGCAAGATGGCAGCGATTGGTTCTTTGGCGCAGGCTGCAGAGATCCTGACCCAAGACTCAGGTACCGTGATCACTAACGATGTTGACGGCGGCATCAGTTACTACTGACACCAGTCGGTGTCAAAACCCATGGTTACACCATGCTGTAAGCACAACTCCCTGTCCTGGCGGCGGGGGTTTTTCCTGCTAAAAAATAGACTCACCCAGCACAGCGCAATACCATTACCGGCATCATCTCTCTGACTTTTTTCAAAAAGATTGGGTACATCTGTGGTCCATATGCATCAAACCTGCTGCTCTTTGTTGCCTGAATTGTCTGAGCAAGACATGGGGCGGCTGGCAAAGATTTTTCAGTTACTTGGCGATAGCAAACGGCTGCAACTGGTGATCGCCTGTCTGGAGCAACCGCAGTCGGTTTGTTGTTTGGCGGATATTTCCGGCATGTCCCAGCCGTTGACCAGTCATCATCTGCGCAGTCTGCGTGAGGCCAAGATTCTCAAATCTTCCCGCCGGGGAAAACAGGTGCTGTATGAGCTGGATGACCATCATATCCGCCATGTCATTCTTGACCTGGCCAACCATGTGCAGGAGCCACAGTAGTTCTCCTCAAGGCACAGACGTAACTGCTGATTTTTCACCTATCCTCCTTTTGGGTGCTGCCGACCACTGTATTTACCGGACTGAATGCCAGTGCCGGCTTGACGCACTTAATTCATAAAATTATATTTATATAAATTTTTGTTTATGGGTGAAAAGCTACATGGGTGCTCATACAACGGATTCCAACCTCTCTTTAAAATCAACCTGCCACGGTACGTCATGCTGCCAGAATCATCAGGCACAGCAGGCAACTGCTGACAATGTACCTCTCAAAGACGCCATCCAGTTAAGTTGGACCATCACCGGCATGGACTGCCCAAGTTGCGCTGCCAGTATTGAAAATGCCGTGCTTGGGCTTGATGGTGTCAGCCAGGCTCGGGTCACTTTTGCCACCGAGCGGCTGCTGGTCAGCGCTGAAAATTCTGAGCACATCAGCGGGCTGATTCTCAAGACCATTCGGGATCTTGGTTTTTCGGTCAAGGATGAAGCGTCTCAACCCTCAGCGGATCGAACGCTCAAGAGTACCCTTAACGGTTTTTTACTGAAGTACTGGCGTATTCTGATGCTGGCGCTGATCACGCTGACAGCGTTTATTACACCTGTTGACGGCAACCTGTTGTTTTACCTGGCCACACTATGGGGGCTTTACCCGGTGGCGACCAAAGCTGTGCAGCTGGCTCGCAACGGTACCCCGTTTTCTATTGAAACCCTGATGAGCATTGCTGCCGTCGGTGCTCTTATTCTGGGCGAAACCGCTGAAGCAGCCATCGTGTTGTTGCTGTTTATGGTTGGTGAGCAGATGGAGGCATTCGCCGCCGGCCGGGCCAGGCAGGGTGTGCGCAAGCTGATGGCCCTGACACCGCAAACGGCCTACCGCATTGATCCTGCAGGCAACAGAACCGAAGTGTCTGCCCGCCATCTGAGGCCCGGTGACATCATTGAAATTCTGCCCGGTGGTCGTCTGCCAGTGGATGGCGAGCTGTTAACACCGAGCGCCAGTTTTGATGAAAGTGCCCTGACCGGAGAGTCTGTCCCCGTTGAGCGCGACAGTGGCCAGAACATTATGGCCGGCGCACTTTCTGTGGATCGGGTTGTTCGGTTAAAAGTCATCTCAGAGCCGGGTGAGAGCGCCGTTGATCGCATCATCCGTCTGATCGAAGAGGCCGAGGAGCGCAAGGCACCGGTGGAGCGTTTTATTGATGCCTTCAGCCGCTGGTATACCCCGCTGATGATGTTTCTGGCCACATTGGTGGCACTCATTCCCCCTCTGGTCTTTGGCGAGTCTTGGGCAGAGTGGGTCTACAAGGCACTGACTCTGCTATTGATTGCTTGCCCCTGTGCGCTGGTTATCTCCACGCCGGCTGCCGTCACCTCGGCACTGGCCAGGGCCTCCCGCAATGGTGCTCTGATCAAAGGCGGCGCGGCACTGGAACTTCTGGGATCGGTAACCACCGTTGCGTTCGACAAAACCGGCACGCTCAGCGAGGGCAAACCCGTGGTCACCCACGTAGAGCCGTTTGCACAATCAATACAGGATGTACTGCGCTACGCTGCCGCCGTTGAGTTTGGCTCAACGCACCCTCTGGCCAAAGCGATTGTCAGCAAAGCTGAAGAGATGGCGCTTGAGTTGCCGGCAGCACAACACGTTGAAGCCAAAGCCGGGCTCGGTGTACAGGGCGTAGTGACGGGCAAAACGGTCATGGTTGGTTCACCACGCCACTTGCAAGAGAGCATCAACTTGAGTGCCCAACAAAAACTGATCGAACTGGAAGAGCAGGGCAATACCATTGCCGTGGTCACGGTGGACGCACAACTGATGGGTTTCATTGCGCTGCGAGACAACCCGAGAGCCGATGCCCACGATGCTATTGCTGCTCTGAAAACCATGGGTATCCGCAGCATCATGCTCACTGGCGACAACCCCAGGGCGGCAGCAGCCATTGCTGGTCAACTCGGCATGGAGTATCGGGCGCAGCTACTGCCCAGCGATAAATCCACGGCCATCACTGAGCTGCAACGCGGTGGCCGGGTAGCGATGATTGGCGATGGCATCAATGACGCCCCCGCCCTGAAAACCGCTGATATTGGTATCGCTATGGGGTCCGGTGCCGACATTGCTCTGGATACTGCCGACTGCGCCCTGACCCACAACCGGGTAACTGAGCTGGCCAAACTGGTTGATCTGTCCCGTGCCACCATGACCATTATCCGCCAGAACATCATTCTGGCCGTGGGCAGCAAAGCACTGTTTCTGGTCACCACCTTGCTCGGCATGACAGGTCTCTGGGTGGCGGTGTTGGCGGACACCGGTGCCACAGCTCTGGTGACCGCCAATGCCCTGCGGTTGTTGAGAAAGCGAGAGCGGCACTAAACCTTTACCCATTCCGGGCGACTCAGAGTGAAACGAGTTCGCCCGGAGATTGCCCACTGTGCCCAGGAAAAAACGCCCAGCCAAAACCCCTGCCAAGCCCAGCCACCACAGGCTACCAAACACCATTCTGGACACCGACGGCCGGAAAACCGTTGGCTTAAAGGGCGAACAATCCACTCAGATACCCAGAAAAGCTGATCATTACCGGGTGCAGCAGCAAGCCGATATCGTCGGGCAATTTGAGCTGGAAAAAGAGAAGGCTGCACAGAAACAGGCACTGCTCGATGATCTGCATCCTGGCTGGACAGCACCGGACGGCGCTGATTTTTCCGGGGTATCGCTGGCCAATCGAGATCTGGAACGGATGCGTTTTGCCAACAGTGTGATGCGCCGCTGCAAGTTCAACAACAGCCAGTTGCGCGGTGTGCACTGGAAAAACTGTGACCTGCGCGGTATCGATTGCCGCCATGCTGATCTGCGCGACGCTATTTTCGATGGCTGCAATCTCAACGGGGCTGACCTGCGCCACGCCAACCTGACCAATGCGCGTATTATCGACAGCGACCTGTCGGCTGCCAATTTTGACCGTGCGGTGCTAGACAAAGCCGTTATCGAAAACTGTGATATGGCGGCCCAGACATTCCACAACAGCTCCTGTCGGGAGATGGGCCTGTACAATAGCCAGATCGTGCACGGTTTTTTTGATCATGCCGATTTTACCGGTGCCCAGATTCAGGATATGGCCTTTCGCCATTGCACGCTCACCAGCGCATCGTTTGACCATGCCTGCATCAGCAACACATCGTTCAAAGGGTGCGAGAGTTTTGATGATGGTCCCTCGTTTGCCCATGCCAGCATTAACGGCACTACCTTGACGGACTGTGAGTTTCAATCCATCAACTTAAGCAACAGCAAGATAGCCATGGGGTTGTGGGAGCGTGTGAGTTTGACAGACGCGCAACTGGATAACGCCGTTTTCAACCAGCTCAATTTCAGCGAAGGCTTTCTGACTGACTGTTTCAGTGCAGAAAAAGCACCAAGTTTTAGCCAGTGCCACCTCGACCACCTGGTGATTGCCCACACTGACCTGACCGATGCCGTGTTCAAAAGCAGCCACTTTGCCGGTACCATCATTCGCGATTGCGACATCAACCAGTGGCAATTTATCCAGACGGCGCTGGACTCTGAGACGATTATCGAAGACTTATAAAGAGCTAAATCCAGCCTTCGCTGCCCAGGCGTAATATTGGCGGCAAGGTAGGAAGCTACATGCCGGCTCTGATCATAGGTCAGGCCGGCAAGCCTCAAGGTCACTCCTAATCATCAAGCCGCAGATTACCGTCACTGATCAGCTTGTTGATGATATCGGCATCGGTATTGCCCAGCCCCGACAGGTCCACACCTTCGAGCTTCACTGTCTGGACGATATCGCCGCCGGACTGGGCACGAATCTCAATGGTGCTGTCACCGTCGCCAAAGTCAAAGCTCAGGTACTGATCAATCGCATTACTCTCCTCATCAATCAGCACGTCGCTCAGGTCAAGTACATCGCCACCGACACCGCTGTGGAAATCCTGAATAATATCCTTCGCCGGATTAGCCGCTGTTCCCAGGTCATCCGGATGCCAGATAAACGTATCACTGCCATCGCCGCCAATCAGGATATTATCGAAATCATTAGCGTTAGTACTGTGAATAAAATCACCGTAGTCTTTACCTTCTGTGATCCAGGCACCACCATTCAAATTCAGATGATTGCCAGCAGGACCACTGTCCAGAGTATCGCCATTGAGTTTGTAGTGGCTTACCAATCCGGGTGAGTCGGAGGCCAGTTCAGTATTATTCATTTCGGCCTGAATTTCATTCTGACTGCGTACCCCATCCCATATACGGACATCCCTCATCTGACCAGTGTAGGCGTGGTTTTCACGATCAACATATCCACCATAAGTTATCACGGGCGACTGCCCCAAATACAGAGATTCACCATTGAGGTCACCAGTGCTCAGGGATTCGCCCGGCGGTAAGCTAATGTTATCCACCAATAAGCCATCCAGGTATGTCTTGACTGCCCTGGTATTCATATCAACGGTCAACGACAAATGGTGCCAGTCTCCATCAAATATTTCGGGCAAGCTAAAGGTGTGACTGACAGTATCAATTTCCAGAGAGAGTTCATCAACAAGAGGTTTCGCAATCATTTGAATTTGACTGCCTTTAGAATTATTCACCCAGTCCATCAAAGTCTCGTAATACATTGTGGTTCCCGGCTTAATCCACATCTCAACTGTGATGGCCGAAGCAGGTAAGTTATTAACATTTGCGTTTACTGCATATTGCTCCGAACTACCATCATTCCAACTTTTTCCTATATTCAATGCCAGCGAATGATGATAGGAATCAGGATTATCATCCACAGAAACAACATACAGCTGTTCATCGAAATCGCCTTTTGAATCTGACACTCTTACCGTCAACTGATGGCTCGTGGCTGTTTCATAATTCAGGGCACCGGCTACAGTAATCACACCAGTAGCTGAGTCAATGGCGAATAAGCCACCGGCATCATCGGTCAAACTGTAGGTCAGCACATCGCTTTCTGCATCATGGACACCTACCTCTCCGACAATAGTGCCTGGCTGGGCGTTTTCACCAATCTGCCGACCCAGTGCCACGTTCTTGCTGTAGATATCGGTATCGCCGCTGTGGTCAGAACTCCAGAGAATTTTAACCGTACTATCCGCCAGTTCTGTTACTGCAGGTGCGGACTGGTTGCCAGCGGTGTTGTTATTAATCATACCCGGCTCAGTCAACGGCAACCCGCCACTGCTGAACAGACGACTGTATATACCATTGCCATCGCCATCATCTGCGACAAAGGTGGCCAGGATATCCCCCCCCACAGCCGTCAATTGCATGTCGCTGGTGGCAATCACTTCACTATCGCTAACAGCAAAAGCGGAGCCCAGTGCGGTTCCATCAGGATTCCAACGTTGGATATACCAGGTACCAGCACTCTCGTAACTGGTGGCCAGGGTGCCATTCTCCAGCACAATCACCTGTGTTCTTTCATCGACACTGGCTGACGCACCACCATAGTTGATAGGGCCATGGGCACTGGTGCCGTCTGCATTGAAAATTTGCAATTTGACGCTGTTATTATTGGCCTTGTTGCTACGCCAGGTGATAGCAAACCCGCCGTTATCCAGGGCTGCCAAGTCGGGCCCGCTCCAGTCCCAGGAGGGAACATTAGCCACGTTAATGACGCCATCGCTGCTGCCATCGGCATTAAACAAGCGAACCTTGACCTGATTACTGCTGGAATTCACAGTGGAAATGGCATAGCGGTTGTTGCTCAGTGCCGTAATGTCTACTCCATAATCACTGCCGTGTGTATGGTTATAATCGTTACTCAACGAGGTACCAGCAGCACTGAAAAAATGCACTTTGCCTTGTATCCAATGGCCGGGAGATGCATGATTCCAACTCAGCGCGTAGCCACCACTATCGAGCACTGCCACAGTGGGATTGCTATATACCTGAGATCCTGAAAGATTAACCTCATTAACCTGAAACTCCGCTCCTACAGGACTGCCAGATGCATCATAACGGCGGGCCATGACCACTGTTGCACCCGTATCATCAGATATCCAGGTGCTGATATAACCACCGTCCGGATGGGCGGCAATGGCGGGTTGGGTTTGTTCCTGACTGGTGTTGGTATGGGCAATCTGTTCATTATCCATATCCATGGCAACATCCAGTTCCATGACAGCATCCAGCTGATTTAAAAACACCTCTATCTGATCAGACTGTGTCTGTTGGTAAAGATCACCGATGCTGTTTGCATCCAGAGCTTTATCGGAAATAAGTAAATCCTTAATCGTACCGTCCGTTTCCAGATCAACAGACCAGTTACTGTCGCCAACCAGATTACTGGAACGCAATAACTCACGCGGTACTTGGCCATTGGGGTTATCTGCCACTTCAACGCCATTTTTGTAAAGACGCATATGGCCGTCAGCATCAACGGCCAAGGCAACGTGGAAGGTTTCTCCCAGCGTATAGAAATTATCAAAACCCACAGAAGCCACACTGTTGCTTCCGTGGAAAATCTGAGCCTCTATTCGCCCTGCTGATGGGCTGCCAATCAAAATATTGTCCGCCGCCGCTCCGTTACCCAAGTCAACAATACGGGCCCAGGCGTTGTGACTGTCGTAAGTAAAGGTCGAGGCAATGGTAATATCGCCTCCCAGTGTCATCGCCGCTATGGAGCCACCCACACTGTTGAGATTGACACCCTCGTTCGTTCTTGTTGTGCCACTGTTAAAGGTCAGATCATGGTTATAATCAGTTAGGTCTTCTGCAACCTCACCCAAACCTTCAGAGAAGTTAAAAGCGGCAAGAACAGTGGCATTGCCTCCCGAATGCAATTCAGGAGCAGTATTCTGATCATCCACAACGGGTACGACATACTGTTGCTCACTGAACCCACCCGACGGATCTGAAACCCGCACCGTCAACTGATGGCTGGTGGCTGTTTCATAATCCAGGGCACCGGCCACGGTAATCACACCCGTAGCAGAATCAATGGCGAACAAACCACCGGCATCATCGGTCAGACTGAAGGTCAGCACATCACCCTCCAGATCAGTGGCATGTACCTCACCAACCATTGTGCCTGGCTGGGCGTTTTCACCAATCTGTTGGCCTAGCGCCAGGGTCTTGCTGTAGATATCGCTATCGCCGCTGTGGTCAGAACTCCAGAAAATTTTAACCGTGCCATCCGCCAATTCTGTCACTGAGGGTGCGGACTGGTTGCCGGTGGTGCTGTCATTAATCATACCCGGCTCAGTCAACGGCAATCCGCCACTGCTGAACAGACGACTGTATATACCATTGCCATCGCCATCGTCTGCGATAAAGGTGGCCAGGATATCATCCCCTACAGCGGTCAATTGCATGTCGCTGGTGGCAATCACTTCACTATCGCTAACAGCAAAAGCAGAGCCCAGTGCGGTTCCATCAGGATTCCAACGTTGGATATACCAGGTACCGGCACTCTCGTAACTGGTGGCCAGGGTGCCGTTTTCCAGCACAATCACCTGGGTCTTGGCATTGTCACTGGCCGCCGCACCACCGAAGGCTACGGGACCATGGGCGCTGGAACCATCGGCATTAAAGATTTGCAGCTTGGCACTGTCGGCATTGGCCTTGCCACTGCGCCAGGTAATGGCAAACCCGCCGTTATCCAGGGCTGCCAAGTCGGGTCCGCTCCAGTCCCAAGAGGCAACATTGGCCACGTTAACCACCCCGTCGCTGCTGCCGTCGGCATGAAACAGGCGCACCTGAACCTGATTAGTGCTGGCATTCACTGTGGAAATGGCATAGCGGTTGTTACTCAGGGCTGAAACACTTCCTGCATATTCCTCAACCCGTGAATGGTTAGAGTCACCACTCAACGAGGTGCCATCAGACCTGAAAAAATGAGCACGATTCATCAGCCAGTTATCAGGATTGATATGACTCCAGCTGAGGGCATAATCACCATTGTCAAGCACTGCTACCGTGGGATGGCGTACACTTTGAGTTGCAGAAAGATTATGCTCATTAACCCGATATTCCGGTCCCAGTGGATTGCCTGATGCGTCATAACGACGAGCCATTACTACCGTTTCACCGGTATCGTTGGATATCCAGGTGCTGATATAACCACCGTCTGGATGGGTAGCAACGGCGGGGTTGGTTTGCTCCTGACTGGTGGTGGTGTTGATCGCCTGTTCATGATCTAGTACAACATCAAGCTGATTTGAAAGCTCCTCTTTTAAAAACACCTCTACCTGATCAGACTGTGTCCGTTGGTAAAGATCACTGATGCTGTTTGCATCCAGCGCTTTATCAGAAATCAGTAAATCCTTAATCGTACCGTCCGTTTCTGGATCAGGAGACCAGTTACTGTCGCCAACCAGATTACTGGAACGCAATAACTCACGCGGCGCTTGACCATTGGGGTTATCTGCCACTTCAACGCCATTTTTGTAAAGACGCATATGGCCGTTAGCATCAATGGCTAAGGCAACGTGGAAGGTTTCTCCAAGCGTATAGAAATTATCAAAACCTACAGAAGCCACACTGTTGCTTCCGTGGAAAATCTGAGCCTCTATTCGCCCATTTGATGGGCTGCCAATCAGGATATTGTCCGACGCTTCTCCGTTACCCAAGTCAACAATACGGGCCCAAGTGTTGTGACTGTCGTAAGTAAAGGTCGAGGCAATGGTAATATCACCTCCCATTGTCATCGGCCCAATTGAGCCACCAACGCTATTGAGTTGGATGCCATCGTTCGTTCTTGTTGCGCCGCTATTAAAGGTCAGGTCATGGTTATAATCCGTCAGATCTTCCGCAATCTCACCCAAACCTTCAGAGAAATCAAAAGCGGCAAGAACAGTACCATTACCGTCCGAATGCAATTCAGGTGCTTCATTAACTTCAGCAACTGAAACTACATACTGCTGTTCGCTGAAGGCTCCCGATGGATCGGCCACCCTCACCATCAGCTGATGACTGGTGGCTATGTCGTAATCCAGGGCACCCGACACGGAGATTTCACCAGTAGCGGCATCAATAGCGAACAAGCCTCCGGCATCATCGGTCAGACTGTAGGTCAGCATATCGCCATCGGCATCACTGGCCTGTATCTGGCCAACGACGTCTCCTGGCTGGGCGTTTTCGGCAATATCCAGTTGGGTTAGCAGTGACTCTATCGCACCGGGCTGTGACTGTTCATAGAGGACACCAATGTTGTCGGCATCCAATGCTTCATTGAAAATAAACAAGTCATTGACGGTGCCATCCGTAGCCGAATCATTAGGCCAGTTACTGTCACCCACCAGGTTACTGGATCGCACTAACTCAAGGGGTACCTGTCCATTAGGGTTGTCAGCCACTTCAACGCCATTTTTGTACAATCGCATATGGCCGTCAGCATCAATGGCCAGGGCAACGTGGAAGGTTTCTCCCAACGTATAGAAATTGTCAAAAGCCAAAGTAGCCACCTTGCTTCCACCGCGGAAAATCTCGGCATCTATTCGCCCTTCCGATTTGCTACCAATGATGATATTGTCCGCCGCCGCTCCGTTACCCAAGTCAACAATACGAGCCCAAGTGTTGTGACTGTGGTAAGTGAAAGTTGTGGCAATGGTAATATCGCCTCCCAGTGTCATCGGCTCCAGTGAACCGCCCACACTGTTGAGGTTGACGCCATTGTTCGTTCGTGTCGTACCGCTGTTAAAGGTCAGGTCGTGGTTATGGTGGGTCAGATCTTCTGCGGTTGCTCCCGAACCCTGAGAAAAGTCGAAGGCAGCTACGGCATCTGCATCAAATTGTGGCAGAAGTTCCGGCGCTTCATTGACATCCGTAACGGAAACCACATGCTGCCGTTCGCTGAAGGCTCCGGATGGATCAGCAACTTTCACCATCAACCGATGGCTGTTGGCCGTTTCAAAATCCAGGGCGCCGGCAACGGTGATTTCACCGGTCACAGCATCAATGGCGAACAAGCCACCGGCATCATCAGTCAGACTGTAGGTCAGTGTATCGCCATCGGCATCATCAGCCTGCACTTGCAAAACAACCGTTCCCAAAGGAGCATTTTCGGCAATTTCTACTGGTGTTAATAATGGCTCTATCCCACCAGACTGCGTTTGCTCATAAAGAGCGCTGACGCTGCCAGAGTCCAGTGATTCATCAAGAATAACCAGATCCTTAATCGTACCATCCGTATCAGAAGACCAGCCGCTTTGACCGATCAGGTTACTGATGCGTGCCACTTGGGCAGGTGCCGTGGCATTGGGGTTGCCAGCCACTTCAACCCCATTTTTATACAGCCGCATATGCCCATCAGCATCAATAGTCAGGGCAACATGGAAGGTTTCACCCAGGGTGTAAAAGTTATCAAAACTGACCGAATCTATAGATGTGGGACTATGCAATATCTGCGCTTCTATTCTCCCCTCTGTCGGACTACCGAGTACGATATTGTCGGTTCCGGAGCCGTTACTCAAGTCAATGATGCGTCCCGGATATGTTGCGCTGTGGTATGTAAAAGTAGTGGCAATAGAGATATCTCCGCCCAGACTGATGGAACCACTACCGTCGATTGAACCGATCGAACCACCGGCACCATTGAGCATGATGCCGTTGTCTGTGGGTGTAACACCACTGTTGAAGGTTATATCGTGGTTTTGGTCGCTAAAGTCATCAGAAACCACGTCCATCACATCGTCAAAATCGTAGGCTGCCAATGCGTGAACTTCTGCCGACTCGGCAATGGTGATCTCTGCGTTATCAATCTGTGTTCCCTTACCGCCGTGTTCAAAATGGATATAACGGGCACCCGGGCCGTAATTTTCTATGGTGTGGCTGATGCTTTCCCAGGAATTGTAATCATTATGGAGCTCTCCTGAGTCATAAGAAGCCAGTAAATTATGATTGGCGTCGTGAATCTCAACCTTCAGGTAATAATGGTAGCCAAAAGCGTCGTAAGCCCCGTAATACCAGTCACTGACATTAATGGCAGGTGCTGTATCCAGAAAATCAGCAGAATAGCCCTTTGCCAGCAGGTCAACTGTCTGCGACAAATGGCTCTGATACGCAGGCGCATCCCAGGCACTGCTATCATGGTCCTGACTCGCTACATTCGTTGACCAGCCACTGCCCGTCTGCCAACCTGAGAAACCATCTTTGGCACTGCCATTGGTCAGTAAGTTGTCGGACAAGCCCACTTCATGGTCAAAAAAATTCTGCAAATTGTCAGACTGTGTTCGTGAAAAGAGAGTATTGATGCCACTGGCGTCCAGTGAAGTATTGAGGATAATCAGATCCTCAATTGTGCCGTCTGTAGCGGAATCGTTAGGCCAGTTGCTGTCACCCACCAGGTTACTGGATCGCAATAACTCAACGGGCGTCTGCCCATTAGGGTTGTCAGCCACTTCAACGCCATTTTTGTACAATCTCATATGGCCGTCATCATCAATGGCCAGGGCAATGTGAAAGGTTTCTCCCAGCGTATAGAAATTATCAAAACCCACAGAAGCCACACTGTTGCCTCCGTGGAAAATCTGAGCTTCTATTCGCCCATTTGATGGACTGCCAATCAAAATATTGTCCGCCGCCGCTCCGTTACCCAAGTCAACAATACGGGCCCAAGTGTTGTGACTGTCGTAAGTAAAGGTCGTGGCAATGGTAATATCGCCTCCCATTGTCATCTGTTCAAGTGAACCACCGACACCATTGAGATCAATACCATCGCTGGTCTGAGTAATGCCTCCATTGAAGATCAGATCATGGTTATGATCGGTGAGGTCGGCAGCTACTGCGTGAGAAGCTTCGGAGAAATCAAAAGCAGCCACCGGATCCAAAACAAGCGTTGATTGTATTTCAGGCGCGTTATTCGTGTTAATCACTTCGATAACAAAGCTGTCTGACGTGCTGGCGCTGCCATCACTGGCCGTTACCGTGACGGAAAGGCTACCGGCATCACCATTATCAGGGGTTCCTGAGAAGGTGAGACTGCTCGCATCGAAACTTAGCCAGGAGGGCAGAGCACTGCCATCATGTAATGCAGCGGAGTACGTGAGGACATCGCCGTCGATATCCTGGAAAGCCAGGGCCGGAACCTGATAAGAGAAGGCAGAGCCTCCATCGACAGACTGGGCATTAAGCAGAATATCCGATATTCTGGCCGGCGTATCATTACTGCCGTTGATTGTGACGGCAACATTATGTGTTGTGCCATCCAGCGACTGGATGGTCAGGGTATCAATCAGGGTCTCCCCGCTACCCAGCGACTGGATGGTAGCCTGGCTGTTGTCGGCCGTATAACTCCAGTTGCCATTAACATCAACGGACAGGTCGCCGTAGCTGCCGTTGATGGTTGCGGCAATAAACTGCGCTTCTCCGACATCAACATCGCTGATGGTCAGAGTGCCGGAAGCGGTGAGTATTGCTCCGCTGTCTTCGTCAACGGCACCGGTATCCGTACCACTGATCACTGCCGGGTCATTCATATCCGTAACGGAAACCACATACTGCTGTTCACTGGAAGCACCGGATGGATCTTCAACCTTTACGGTCAACTGATGACTGGTGGCCGAGTTATAATCCAGGACACCGGCTACAGTGATCTCACCGGTCGCGGCATCAATGGCAAATAAACCACCGGCGTCATCGGTCAAACTGTAGGTCAGCGTATCCCCATCGGCATCACTGGCCTGTACCTGGCCGACAACCGTTCCCGGCTGGGCGTTTTCGGCAATATCCGGTTGGGTTAGCAGTGACTCTATCGCACCGGGCTGTGACTGTTCATAGAGGA
>Ga0126343_10000093_pt1 | contig 24993 bp, 23 predicted proteins | sample Cyp2metagenome_FD_92531 | JGI IMG/M metagenome (GOLD analysis project Ga0126343, IMG submission 92531) | Coral microbial communities from Lord Howe Island, Old Settlement Bay, Australia - Cyphastrea 2 metagenome | ecosystem: Host-associated > Invertebrates > Cnidaria > Coral ...
CTCAAGTATCATGAATCATTCTGAAATGGAGTGATTTTCACTGGACTGTCGATAACATAGTTGTCATTCTCTAAACGATAGTATGTAATAATAGTATGTAAGAGTATCTATAGTGGATCATTGATGACGTATATGTCATGAAAAGGCAGTAATTTCCATATGGATATTATAGGGTCAAATCCCTTGAATCTCCTGGTTTGGACACCAAACTAGTTGGTAAATGGATATGGTGATATGGATTGATATGGTATCATAGAATATCAAATGAATATCATAGATCTTGATCAACAACCACAACATACCACAACCGTTCAACCTCTCTTCTCAACATTTCCCAACTCCACCTGCGCGTTGGGATGACATTGCCGGAAGCCTCAGATCGAAATCAGCGCAACTCCGCAAATTTTCATTTTTGTCGACGGCAGCTGAGGCGCAAACGGAAGCCAAATGCTCGGGAAATGATTCAAGCGTTCCACACCTCAGCGAGTGGAATGTTTTTGGACAGTCATCATGCCTGGACTGGCAAGGAGAACTTAAAGATACTTAAAGGCCTTTTGAAGGACAAGAAGCCAATCATGAGCGCTTTTTCGAACATATGCGACGACAAAGGGACAAGGTAAACCATTGTAAAACATTGTAAAACTGAGAGCAGCCGGTGTTTTTCCCTGAGATCCAGGCTACTCAGGGGTTCACGTTGTTCGTCTCTTCCACCACAAACATACAGAAGTCCTTGCCACAGAAGGGGCTGGCCATTTCTTGGGGCGTCAGGATGTTCCCAGGCTAGGAATCCATCGGGTTTCTCCCAACGCCGATCTGGGTGAAAATTTTGGCCGCTCCACGAAGTCGTTAAACTTTTGGTACGAGTAGTTAAACTGTTCAACATCAGAACATATCATAACATCATTGTAAAAGATGACGAAGCAATTTCAAAGTCCCCTTCGCCAAAAATTGCAAAAACAGAGGATGGTCGGGACCTGGCGTGGTTCAATTCCACATCACTTGGCTCTTGGTTCTTCAAAATAGAGGCCTGCATCAACCGCATCAACCGCTGATCCACCTGCCTTGTAAGGATACGGCCGCGGGCCAGCCCCGTCTCTCTGCCATGGCAGGCATTACCTCCCACAGGTTCACATCAAAAGGAACCTCGACTGTTCACCAAAAGGGCCTTTAAGACTCTTCAGCTTCTGGAAAACATAACCCATAGGATCCATGTATGGTATATATGCTAACATTGGGGGTATATTGATGGTACATGTTACCATATATATATAGATAGCAGCACCATGGATCCTATGGGTAAGAAAGGAAGGAAACTCAGCAAATCTCTGCAAGATTAAACATGTCACATGTCCGTGACATCATACAAAGCATTTCTTACTCATCTGACCAACCATCGACACCATCCTGGATGGCCCGCTTGGGCCTGCCAGTTGCCGTTCCCAGCTGCAGCCTCATGGCGCAATTGGATGATGGCTTAGTCTTTTGATGAATGACTGCCTTGGTTTGAGTGTCATTTAGAGGGAACTCAAGTTTTGATCATCGGTTTTGGTATGTTCCTAGCTCATTTCAGACAAAACCTGTCGTTTTGGGGGGTTGCTCTGTATCTAGGTCCAGTCAACAACTGTGATGAGCAACTCTCCAGTTGCCATCCCATCCCCAAAGTGACTTCCCAATTCCAAGCGCTTTCCATCGACACTGCGCTTTCCATTTCTGTTCCAGTTCCAACATTGAATAATCAAGGTACGTATATCAAGCTAAAATGGAGGTTTCCTGAAATAGGGGTAGCCCTATATCATCCATCTTAATAAAGGATTTTCCGCTTTTCCCTTATACACCAAGCATTTTGAGGATACCCTCATTTATGGAAACCTCCAGTTTTGATCATGGTCTGCAAAGAGGTATGCCATGCCAGACTTCAGACCGCAAAGATCGCCATTCCAGGACATCACATTTGTGGCCTGTCTTTCCCGTGGAGTGCAGTGGGGCATTTGCACCGAGACTCCTGGCGGCCGAGACCGAAACGGAAGATGTAAAAGTACTTTTGACAAATCTGGGAGAGATGCAAACAATGGCAAATAGATTCAGATTCAAAGATGCAAACAATGATTCATAGATGCAAATAGTTTTGGATATCCAGAAGGGACGATTGGTCGTGTTGAGTCTTTGCATTCCATTGCAAAACTTATGCTGAATCGCACATGCTAAAAACAAGCTGTCCGGGAAAAACAGGGTTTCCTGCAGAAACGATTAAGAAAAAAAAGGCACGACAACAAGGAGCCAGTCGACGATCCAAACAACATGTGGTACTGAATCCTCCATGCAGGGCGCTGATACATGACCCACCAGTCAGGTGTGTCAAAAAGCGAATTCTGTCTCAAGGACGCAACTTTTTGAGGCATTCAATTTTCTTGCGATATCAACTCTGCACTCTAGCGTTTAGATTTAAACTCTGTGTTTTGATGTTTCAATCCCCATTCCCCATAGTCTAAGGATGTCAAAGGTTTGCGGGGTGAAATCCCAATAAGAATCTGGAAGAGAAAGGAGGACTGCCCTAACTTGGTTATCCATTGTTATCCATTGATATATGTGATATTTATCCATTGATATCCCGGCGATATCCCCTATAGTCGCCCTCACCCAGCGCCGATCCCGGATATCCCGGACCTGGTGGAGTGAAGGCCTCCACTGAATTCAAAGGTTGCCTGATGGCATCCCGATGCTTCAAACGTGTCCTGATTCCTCTTTCTTGAACATGACGGCAATGATGATGGTGATGGTGATGGTGATGATGATGATGATGATGTGATGGTGATGGTGATGATGATGGTGATGGTGATGATGGTGCTGATGACGACGACAATGAGGTTGAAGATGATGTTGAATACGTTGAATACCCAACGAGTATGTCTGTCTGTATTTCCCACACAAATATCCTGAAAACCGAAGTTCAAGACACAATTTGCATCCATTTGCTGATTGACAGTTTCAAGAAATGCCAAAAAATATTGAGGGTCTTTGGGGAATATCCCAAATATAGTTGTAAAATGTTGTAAAATAATGTGGATGAAAAACATGAAACATTTTGAAACCAGCAGCCAGTAGTTGGATGTGCCAAAAACGGTTGGGGACCAGAATCGACTTCCCAGTGCCTGCTTTCATCCAACCCACCACAAATGTAGAGCCGCTTGTTGATGACACCTGCAATTAGCAATTTATCACCCTTCACTGCCAGCAATCTTCGAAGAAGTTTTAAAAAACTGAACTGCCAGAGTGGTCAATACTTCCTTAAAATGCTGGAATGCTATGGAATACCCGTAGAATTTTTCTCGCTTGCGTACCATTCCCCGGGTTGTTGCGGCGATCCGAGATGATCCGAGCCGCCCAACAACTGCCATAATCTCAGCGGAGTCACTATGGCCAATCTTGTGCTTTCAGATTGAAGCCAAGCAGCTTTCCAGGGTGAAACCGGTGCTGCCTTTGCAGTACCATCAGCTGTTAAGCTGTGCCAGATCTCATAGTCTCATCTTCGGAAAAAAACTCACTCTCTGGTGCTGTTGGGGGTTGCTCCCCTTTCGACCTACACTTTCGCAGGACAGCTCTAAAGCTCCATGTCAGCAGCCTGGCGATAGAACTGCACCGATGATTCGGTATGGCGTCGTGTCTGGGACACGTGCAAGGAAGATCAGCCAATACTCCGCCCCTGGGCCAAGATGTCAAATGTCAGATGATTCTTGTTCAGGTCAACTGGTAGACCTGGTAGACTTCACGTCCTGATGACCAGGACGAGATCATCAGGACGTGAGGTCTACCATCCAAGGACTGTCCCCTGGGAGGGCCTTGTGGCAGTGACGATCTTTCCTCGGGATTGATTTGTGACATTCTGGCATACTCTGACCATAAGAAACGCGAGTATATACGAGTGTATACTTGTGTGGTAATATGATGAAATCATGTTATACAATGTTATACGTACTGTACCAGTATATCAGCAAGAAGGAAAGTATTGATCAAAAGATAAACATACAGCGAGAAAAATAACAAATAAAACACCGTATTAAAGTCAGTTAAAGTCAGTTAAATTAAAGTACGAAACAAGCTGTCGGAGGTCTACCCGGATTGGATTTGCTGTCTTACCTGGATGGATACATTTGATTCCTCTTTCCTCCATTCAATGCATTCAACTCTCTATACTCAATCCAATTTATACCAATTTGATGTCTACAAGCAATATAGCTGATATAATCTGAGATAACCATTGATGTAACTGAGACAACTGATATACTATATAGTGACTGATATAACATGATATCACTGTATCATATTGGATCCAAGCGGCCACTTCTATCGACAACCTGCTGGACAATCGAAGATCGCACTCCTACGGCTGCTCTCAGCATGCACCGAGGATGATAACATGGACAGTTGGTCAAGTTGGTCACGAAAAAAGTGGGTAGAATTGTGATCAATTGTGTAGAGGTCATGCTACTTGCTGAGAAAGATTTCATTACAACTGCCATCAGCTTAGAGACTCTCAAACTTGTTGATCACCATTGATCGCCTGATATATTATAATCAATCCTGATATTCTTCTGATAACAAACAGTAGGTCGGCTGATGTTTCAATTGTGCTGGTGCTTTTTTTTTGGCAGAAATATCCCCACTTATACCAGCCACGTCCTGCTGAGTTTGACAGTGTTGCTGCTCGGCCACAGCTCTGGAATGAGATGCTGTTCCTCAGGCGAGCGAACAGAACAAAAGGAAACAAAAGGAACAACCGCAACGGAAACACAAAAACCAAAAGCAAACAATCAAACAATCAGCTTTGTACAATCAGCATCATACTTAGGAGATAAAGGCCCCACATATCATCAAATCCGCAGCAGAACTGGAGTATCAGTCTCTCCATGTCTCTGTTGACTGAGGGTCATTTCTTGCCTTTCCTGTTCAAGAATCGAACTGGCTGGCGACCTTCACTTCTTCCTCCAGGGGCAGGCCCTGCTTCAGGGGCTCCTACTCAGCGCGGCCCTTTTGGGACAGCTCCACCAATTGCGATGCGCATAAATGGCGACCTCGCTGGCATCACTGGGTACTCAGTTGTTTCAAGGATGGGACATGGGAATGGATTGAAGTTCAAACCCTATCAACAAGTCTTTGTTGCGGATGTGAATAAGGACATATAAGGACCCAAGTTTGGGGATCCGTCCATCTTGAGTATTAGCCTTTGGCCCTAGCCATACATTCCTAACACAATTGGCTCACCATAAATCCCCCGTCCCCCGGATGCTCACCATCGACAGGATGCTGTGTTCCACTGCCCTCGGCATAGCCACCTGCCGCGGCCATGGTGCCACCGCGTGGCTGTGGGAGAAAATGGGAAACAAAACATCAAATTTGTGGGTGAAAAATGGTGAAACTGGAATATCAATAGCCAGAAGTGAGAGCCATGGATAGCCATGGGGGTACCCGAGTAGCTGGATGGTTTATTTCATGGAAAATCCATGAAAATCCATGATAACATGGATGATCACTGCAAGTGAGATGAAAAGTCTTGCAAAGATTTGCAAAGTACCTTTTTCATCCTTTTTCTCCAGTTGTTGGAGTCAAGGCATGTCAAGGCAAGCTCATCTCAGGCACATCCTCATCTCCAATGTAAAACTGCTGCACGGTGCCTTGCTGATCTTGCTCTTGGGTACTGTTGAAGACTTCAGTGACTTCAGTGACTTCAGTGACTTCCACCTCGTCACCAATGTAGAAATGTGAACACTGGGCGCTCATGGGTGGCCCCTTGGGATTTTTGGCGCCTTTCGGCTTGGCGAAGCAGTCCAGCAGTTTCTGAACCTGCGGCATCATCTCAGCACCGTTGCAGAGATCTTCGTCCAGGGCAAGCCAGAAACTGTCGAATTCCTGCTCCTCCTCGGCATCAAATGACTCACCAATGAAAAAGTGAGTGGTGGTTTTCTTCTCATCACGAGATGAAAGCTTTCCTTTGGGCATACACAAGGACACAAACTTGCGAGCCTGCTCTTCCAGGGTTGCACCCTGGTCTTCCAATTCCTCCATCTGAGCCCAAAGATCAGCAGTGTCGTCACTTTGCTCAGACAAAGCTTCCTCCTGGACCTCAAGCGGATTTCGGCTCATCACGGACATCATGTCCTGCAATGCTTTTGCGTCATCTCCATCAAAGGCTGACGCTGCACTTGCAGGTTCACTAAGCATTGGCTCTGGCTCTGGCACGTTCTTTGCCTCACATGGTTTTCGGGACATCACGGCCATCATTTCCTGCAACGCCTTTTCATCATCTTCAAGGATTGATGCTGCATTCACAGATTCTGTGGTGGGCACTGGAGGCACTGGAGGCACTGGAGTCACTGGACGCACTGGTGCTGTCGCTCCATTTGCCTCAAACGGCTTTCGGTTCATCACAGCCAGCATCTCCTGCAACGCTTTCGCATCTTCTTCCTCCAGTTCTGATTCTGGGATCGCTGGTTGACTCATGGCGACTGGTGGCACCTGCACTGGTGTTGGTTCACCATTTACCTCTGCCAGCATCTCTTGCAGGGCTCTTGCATCTTCTTCCTCCAGTTCTGACGCTGGAATGTTTGGTTCTCTTGTCGGTGCCGCAGGCACTGGCAGGACTGTTGCGGCTTGTGCGCCATTTCCGGCGTCCCCGGGTTTTCGATTCATCACCGCCAGCATCTCCTGCAACGCTTCTGCATCATCCTCCTCGAGGGCTGCAGCTGTTTTTTGTTGCCACTGCTGTGCCGCTGGCACGGCACCAACATTGGCTTCAGTGGGCTGGGTCCCATTTGGTCCCTGACCATCGATGGCTTTGCATCATGGCCTGCCAAGCCCTGAAGTCTTCATCCTCCTCTTTAGCAGATTTCTGACAGGTCGTGTGAAACTTCGCCACTTCTTCCTTCATCATCACCTCCTCCGTAATACGCCTCATGTCGTTCTTCGACACGACGTTGCGCAGAATTTTCCTGAGCTTCAGGATGAAGGCCTCATTCTGACAGTAGCGTTCCACCGCAGAGGGCCCTTCATTCTTCAGGTCCTCCACCATCGTTCGAATGTCTGAATCCCATTCCACTGCCCAAAGCAACACAGGGTTTGGATGTGGCAATGGAACCAGCTGGTCCAAAGTCGGCACCAGGGTGGATGAAAACACCACTCCTTTGCGCCAATGGAGAAAGGCTCTCCACATTTTGTACAGTAGCAGCAATGCAATCAGCATCAGCTGCAAAGTGATAGAAATGATCATCAAATCATGGCAAAGAGGGACAAAGAGTGACATGGCTTCCATGGACTCGGCCCTCAACTCCAACAAATGCAAGCGAATCGGAAAGTACATGGCTCCAGCTAGCTAGCAGAACCAATTTGAAAAGAAACTCTCCTTTGAGCGCTTGAGCCAAAACCCAAGTTGACCCAACCTTCAATAGTTCACCATTGGCGTGCTGAGATGGACTTTCCTCGACTGGCGCTCAATTTTTCTTGGTTTTGCTCAGTTTTGCTCATACGTTTCCCAGCTTTCTGCAAGCGACATCAAGCGACTTTCTGCAACCCCACCTGTGAATCCAACAAGTGGTGGCTGCAGTAGGATCCTGCTCACCCGCCATCCGGGCGCGTTTCTAAAACGGCTGCGATGATCACCTTTGAGGTCCATGGCAGGCTTTAAGGGTAAACCGGTTAACTTACTACGAGTAACTGGGGAAACACATGACAAAAAAACATGGCAAAACTCATGGCAAAACTGATCCAACGACCAGAAGTTTTATGCCTTAAATTATGTCAATTGACACCTCCTCTCCACACTTTTCATCACTTTTCCACACTTTTCCTTCTTCCTCCACCCCGTTCAACCCATTTTTGGCGCCAGTGAAACTGCCCCGGCCGGGCACCTGCACCTGCTCCCCACCTGGAACAACGCTTCAACTGACCCTGTTATCGGAGATGGTGATGGTGTGGTTAGTAATGGTTAGTACTAGATATTAATGGTTGATGATGATGATGATGATGATGATGATCAACGATGAACGATGACCAACGATGAACGACAGAAGACCATGAAGTTCTCCACAGACACTTCCCCAAGATTCCCATGGCCACAGCCGAGGGCAGCACCTCGCCACCAACATGGGAGGCATCGGTGACCACCTGGCTGGTCGATCCCATAGCCATGGGGATAAAACAGTGATTTTTTTTCCGAATTTTATGGTGATGTCATGGGGATTTTATAGGGTTTTAATGGTGATTTTATGGTGATTGTATGGGGATATGATGACAGTGATATACAACTAATACATCCTTCTTCATTGGATAGAAACATGTGCTTTCACTGATATGTCTTTGAACTCAGCTTGCACAAAGCTCCTAGGTGAATGGTGCATTTGTATGCATTTGTTTGATTTCTCATCATTTCTCGAAACACTTGTTTGTACGTATCCATCTCCCAGGACGGCTCGTCAATCCATCTCAATCTTCAGCATCACTCTGAACCAGCACACTTGAAATGGCTTTGTCTGAAAATCATTGAAAATGTCGCAGCCCTAAATCCATTCGATAATTTTCAATTAATCATAGTCCCTCCAAACAAAATGCATTTTTTTTTCGGCGTTTTCCATTTTCAGAGAAAGCCCTCCATGGATGTCGCAGCCCTCCATTCAGCCATTTTTTAACATCCGCGACTCGCGCCTATCAACTGTGGGGTCGTAACACTCGACGCTGCGCACAGGCTGTGGCCCGGCCCAACCTCGAGGTGATTTTTGTTGTCTGCGGCGTCTGATTTCAATCAACCCCAAGTTTAACCTGAAAAATGATGGGTGTTGATTGATGATCAATGATAGGTTACTTTTTTAGTAACTCAACACTACTTAGTTGATTTGATATGTTTTGATGACTATATTTGAAGTATGAATGGGATATCATTAAATAACAACAACATTACCTGAAACCATCAACCTGTTGGAAATAATTGGTGCTAGAACCATTCTTCGTGATGGCTGGAGCAAAGGGCTTGATCCGAGAATTCCATACAATTCCGACATCGCCGGAAACCATTCAGGGGTCTCACTTCGGACTATTGCCATCTACAAGCAGCACCATTCGGATTTGACCCAAAAATCCAATGCCCAGACATTGATCAAACATTGCGAAAATCTCGTAATTAAGTTCAATGAGGAACCTCCATTTTTCCAGCGGAAATGGATGGAAATGGCCGTAGCAACCCCAAGTCATCCATCGAATCCATCCTCTCCTGGATCTTGAGCTCCTCACCGCCACAAACAAAGATCTTTCCACCAATCACTCCTGGCCCCGGGGGCACACAACGGGTCCCCTGGAACGTTGTGATCGATTAAAGGGTGGATGATGTTGGATGGTTAAAGTTCCATATGTGGCTACAATGGCTATAATATGCTATAATCCAGGAAGGCTATATTTACCGCCTGCACCGAATCTAAGTGTTATTTCTTGGTTACGTGACAGGTGCAGGTAAACATACCATAACATACCATACATGGATGTGGATGTGAGATGTCTAAGACCCTCGCTGTATGCCTGTTTTGTTTCAGCCAGGATGATCCCCACTCCTGCGGAAGTGTATTGCCGCGCTTCCATCATGGGAGGAAGCACCTGAAAAGCTTTCAGAGGGGCAAATCCAAAGCTACCCAACTACCTAAAATTACAAATATCAAATATCATCAAATAATACCCTCTGGTAATTTAACATAGCTATTGAAAATGGCCATTTATAGTTGATTTTCCCATTGAAAATGGTGATTGTCCATAGTTATGTATAGTTATGTTAGTTTACCAGAGGGTAATATCAAATACAAGGAGTTTGGACCATCATACCAGTCCAAGGGGGCTGATGGTTGACGAATCAGCCATTTTTGAAGCACCCAAGCTTCCAGCCTCCCACTGGCCAGCCTTGGTGGTCACAACTTGGATTTCTGGTGACGCTTCCCCGGCCAAACTATCCAGTATTGATCATATCCAGTGGTTAATTACGTTCATTACACAGCAAATGGCTATTCAAAGTGGTTCATATCGATGCTATTCAGAATATTCATGATGTATTGATGGATACAATATGGATACGATTTATGGGGGCCCTACATGGATGTCAATGAGGATGATGTATGGACATGGATACTTACCTGCCATGAAGCGAAACCATGAACCAATGCTCCACACGGCCTGGTACTGTGCCCTGTTGGGTGACTTTGAAACAAACTAAGTTGGTTCTGTCCCGCCAGTGGCTGAATCTGCAATTTCTGCTCTTCCCTGTGTGTCAATGGACTGGATTGAGGGAAAATCTTAATCGGAAACCATGGTTTTTAACCATCTTTTACTATCAAATAATGATGTTCTTCTCAAATTTCCCTTAAACCACTCCATTCAGTTTTTGATTCACAAATCTTCCAAGCATTTACCTGCCCTTTTTGCGAGACACGTGGGGATCCAATCGCTCCACAGAGCTCAAAGCCAGTTGTCCTGGAAGGAACTGGCAAACAGCAAGTGGTCAACTAACCAACCAGGGGTTTGTCTCAAAATGGTGGATAGCCCAATGCATTGTCACTGAAAGGTGGGCAAAAAAAACAGATGTAATATTTATATTATATTTAATTTATATTATATTATATTATATTATAATGGGATGTTGCTTGGCTCAAATCCATGGGAGTTTTCTTGTTTCCAAAAAAATGAGACAACCTGATACAACCCCAAAGATCTTGCAAGCAATCACAGTTGTAGCGCCCTGCCTTCAAAGCCACCACACAGGTAGAGGTGGCCTGGAAGTCCCACCGTTGAAGATTCACCCCTTGAAATCCCTTGGTCGCCGGCATATCACGTGGATCCAAGGTACAAAAAATCTGGGATCATTGAAATTGCAGTGACACTTGAAATATTGAAATAACATCATATAAAATCGACAATTCCAGGCTATTCAGTTCAACATGGTGGGTCTGTCTCAAACCTGGAGACACACCCTATAGTTAAACAGATGTTTTAAAACCGAGACGATCCAAGACGTATAGATTGATGTTCCAAGAACTACCAGAATATGTGTCCATGTCCCAAGTTTCAAACACCTATATAATATAATATAATATAATATCATGTCATATAATAATAATATAATATAATATGATATAATATGATATAATATGATATAATATAATATCATATCATATAATATAATACAATATGATATAATCTAATAATATAATATATAGCATAATATCATATAATATTATAATATAGTATAATATAATATAATATAATATAATATACTATAATACAGTATAATATAATATAATATACTATAATATAATATACTATAATATAATATAATATAATACACTATAATATAATATAATATAGTATAATATCATATAACATAACATAATATAATATAGCATAAGATAATTTAAAAATATTTAATATAATAATATATATATATATATATTATCATAATATCATATAATATACAATACAATTATATACCATTGTATACCCATTGATACCCATTGTATACATCCCATCTACCAATTGCCACTAGCAAACCCAATGTCTAGAGCTTGCCGCAACCAATCGCCTGGAGAAAGTCGTTCCAATGCATCAGCAGCTGCTGGAGCTGTTGATTGACAGACCTAGGCGCAGAACCAGCTGTGGCGCAAACTGGGATTTGCAAACAGATTTTGGTATATTGGCTGAACATGGTTGAACTATCAACTGAAATACCTATAGTTAGAATTCTGAATACACTTGGAATATTTGGTTAGTAATTGTTGAAATATCTGGGCTGCTATCTTACCAACAAACCTGCCGAAGAGCAGGTTGTACCGGTACAGTACATTGTTGCCTGTTACGCACGTTGACACCCATAAAGACTACAAACCAACTCGCACCATGTCCAGTCCGACGATCCCTGTCTACTGATTGCTGTTGGTGGTTGCAACCCAAACAAAATATAAACATATCCCAGCTTTTGAAAATTGTTGAAATTTCTGGACACTACAAGTATATCAACAGGACAAATCACAAAGCAGTTCTTGATTTCATCCCGACTCTTGCGAAATAAATCCCCAAAATCCTTGGTAGGTCATTCCATCATTCCCGTACCATCCCAAGCCTTTCTACATTCCCAAGAGTGCAAAGTGTCAAGTCAATCCCCATCTTGGTAAACATCACCAGGTTTGGCTGGCCTCACGCAAAGCCCGCATGGCAGAGTATCCTGCAAAGCTGCCCACGGCCATAGCCACAGCCTGGAATGGCCGTGGCAAAACTAGGCGAAATTGGGTGAAACCACCATCAACAATTGGTAAATATTGGGTAAACTTGAGATAGTTAACAATTTACCAGCGAATCATAAACTCAGAGAATTGACTTCTATTAACTTACAATGTCGTGACTAACAACTATTAGGCTAACTGACAAAGTTGGGTCACTCAAAAAGGTGCACCGAGCGCCAGGCCCTGATGTCAATTACGAAATCCAGGGGCAACTGAGCGGCGGAGGGGAGGCCCATGGAGGCCCCCAGGGGCCACAGGGAACGCTGGGAATCAGGAGATGATGGATCACTCATTGGGACTTAATGGGACTAGGCCGTAGATGGATCAATCACGATTAATCCCTCAAACTTATGCAACGCATCTCACCAATTCTGGATTGTTGAAGGATAAAAAAGTAACTTTGTTTGCCATGGGGGCAACGATCAGGTTTCAAGCAGCATCACTTGGATCCAGGCCGGTGGACCAAGACCATAGGCAGCACCTCAAGAGACAAGCTCTTTGGACAAGCAAACTTCATGCGAAGCCGTGAAGGAGCTGGATTTTGCTGGATTTTTATAGATTTTGGGGTGAGAAAAATTCAAGACCTTGTGCATCCCGATACATTCCTACAATTCTGTCCATGGACCATGCTGGATCAACGGGTGATCCGCTCTGGAAAAGCAATCGATGGTGGATGGGCCAATGGAATTTCCAGGTTTGCCCATAGTCGCCCCAACACGGGCGACTGAGTCTTCCATTTTCTCAGACAACGCTTAAATGCAATATGGAAAGCACACGTGATCTCCAACTATCATCAAATATCATGATGTGTCGCGATTTTCTGGGGTCACATTGCATGATAGGAAGAGATAGTGAAACCATGTGAAACCCTCTAGACACGATGAAGTTTTTCCACCATCAATTTGTCAATGCCCAACAATACCCAGCACAAGTTGTGGCACAAGGGACATGCTGATTCGAATTTGTGTCGATGTAGGTGCACAAGGAAGCGCATGCCGTCCACAACCTCAGCCAATGCAGAGCTGATCAGGTGGAAACCCATTGCCGGTCTGAACATGGGGTACCCCATTCCATCCTCTGGTTTATAAAACCGCATTTTTCCTATTGCAGTAGCCAACAAATATTGGGGGTAAGTCCCCCATTTCCATTGCCACGCCCATATATCCCATATCCACTATTCATTGTTGAAAAAAATCCCATTAAATCCCCATCAAATCCCCATCGAATTTTGATCCCATTAAATCCCCCAGTAAGTCCCATTGGACTTCGCGACTGAACCGCTGCAAAGCGACACCATTGCTGTGCAGGCAATCGCGCAATGCGGCGACCTGGTCCTTGCAGCTCTCCACATCTTGACGCAAGGCCGCAATTAGGCCCTGCGAGGCGTCGCAAGGCGATGAAGCGATGAAGTTTCACAGGGGAAAGTGATGGGGGAAATATATGAAATATGATGCTATCATGGGTAACATATGGGGTATATGATTGGGGATATGTAGCCACATTGATATGGATATTATGGTGAATGGAGTGGTTTTGTTGGGGAACATCTAGGGTTGAAACCAGAGTCTTGCCATCAAATTGATTGGAGTTTCTGGCTCAAATTGTCCCTGAAACCAAGTCTGGGAGATGAAACTCAGAAAACATGGTGGTGTTGGGATGATGTCTTTAAGATTTTGGTAGTTGGATGATGCAAATGGATGCAAATGGACCTTCGAAAATACACCAAATGGTGGGTCTGGGGTATATACACCCCTCTATTTTCGGATAGTCCCATCGTATATCAATCACTATGGATCGACTTAGACAATGCCGGGCACCGGATGCAGGTTCTGGTCTCTGCTATTGGCAAAATGATCTGTCTCTGACCTTTGACCTTGGTGTCTACGAATTTGGCTCTTCTACACCATGGCTATGTCTCAAAAAGGCCCATGTTCCATTATGGCCTTAAATTGGGGAACCATTCCCCATTTTTCGAACAAAACATGACAAGACTATCTCCATTTGTCAATTCATGGATAAAGTCCCAATGTTTCATGGCCAAAGCACCATGTTTCATCATCTTCGATGGTTCAAATCATGTGAAATCCATCTATAAATCCCTCTGGGGCAGATTCTGGGGCGATTTTTTCCCATTGATCATGATTTCACCAGTGTTAAATCCCATGTTTTCACCATTGGCTGGGTAAATCACCTCTTTCCATCGATGCCTGGCCTGTTGGTAGATCACCTCATGGCTCAAGCGATTCAAATGTTCCTGCCATGGAGAATTTGGTCGGTTTTTCCGAGGGAAAATCCACCAAAAACTGGGAAATCATGGGAAAATCTTGATTTGGATATGTTGGATTGAGGGAAAATCCCTGATTTTGAAGCTGATAATCTGATAATCCTGATTTTGGACCAGGAAAATCACTAGGATTATGAATATCGTGAATTGAACGGAAGATCTTGATGTGCAAATGAGTGACCTCCATCTTAATGGAAAGTATTGGAAACATCCACTCTTCTTAACGGGAAACAGCATTTGGGCAATTGATGAGTAGCTCCTTTGGTTTCTCCTGGAACCAACTGGATGGCTCCAAGCAAAGCTGCATGCCACGTGTAAGGATCAGCCGCTTCTGGCATCGTACCTACCTTCCACTAATCGTTCTAACCTGGCTGGGAACTCCTCTTTGATGTATGGTTCCTGTTAGCTTAAATAGGTTTTTAGTGGTTTTTCACCGTAGGGTTCACCTATATAGACTCCTATACCGATACCCCTTGTGCCAATCAGACACTGTGGCACACAAGCTTCGCCATCAGTTTCCCGATCTACAGCTGACAGATTTCACCCGGTGCCTGAGTGCTGTCTATGACCACCTCCTCCATTGCTACAACAAGGTGGGTTGAAAAAGTCTCAGCTCGGACCTTCCCTCAGGGTCAGCCTTGTGACAACATCTCAAAAGACACGTATGGATTAGTCATCCCAAAGAAAAGTGTTCATCCCATTCTGGAGATAGAATATAATATTATATATATATATTTATTGAATAAATAATTATACAGCTGAGAATTTAGATCATTCGCAACAAGGACATCTTCTGAAATTCATTCAATTCTCTCAATGTCTGAAATTTTGGATATGGCTCCCAGTTTTTAACCCAGGGGTCTAATATGGGCATCCAACTTGCCCCATGTTTGCGTTCCGTTTAGTGTGTTGCTGCAAGCGAATTGATGGAACATGATGGAATTAGAATATCATCCGTTTCCATCTGCTGACTGATCTGACTGCGTTGATTCCATCGATCTGCAGTCACTCTGCATGTGGATCTTTACAGACTTGTTTCCAGCGGCTGCGGGTGTTGACAGCAGAAGCACCCTCACTACTGTGGGAAGTGAACTCGAAAACAGCCAGCAATGATTAGATCCTCCAGATTTGTGCTAAAACGTTTGTAGAAATCACCTTTAGTGTTTGAATCATTGGGATTTAGTTCTTCTGATACAGTGGATCCCCTCTAGGTCCCCTAAATGTGACAGTGACATCCCGCGTAGATAACTCCCAGAAAAATCGTCAGCCCCCTGGAAACTTTTCTTTGGAATCGGTTTCTTCGCCTGAACCGCTTTGGGTTCCACCATCGGTTGGCACCGGTGGTTCCTCTCTTTCGCAATATCCAGTGGCAGCTGCGTAATTGCTACTTTTGCCCATGACTTCAAGCTGGCATTCCGCTTTGTTGATGTCTCTGCTTTTGTTTAGTTTCATGCCCTTCTTCTTTGCCCCCTGTGCGAAACGCACAAACCTGCCACTGGAATCCTTGAGATCTCATTAACGTGGCCAGTTTGGCCAGCGACATGGCATACTTTGAGCCAAAGTGAAACACCCAAGCACCAGTTTTAGATGCGGGGTTGGTTAAGCAGGAGAGGCACATTGGCCCCCCATATTGGAGAAAAAAATGGATTGAGTGTTGCTGCAAAGCTGGCTCCCAAAACTAGGATGGTTTTCTCTTATCCAAGTTAACCAAAATCAACAAATGCCCGAATGTAGTGAAACTATCCAACACAAAAGACTCTTCAACTAAGAGGCCTCACCAGAGGCCGCCCAAGCCCTTGCACGTGAAAAAAAGGGACATGAATGACTGACAACCCCAAAAATCCTTAACCAAGTTGCAAAGAATGCGCCGAGCATACAGAAACATGGGTGCTCTTGTGAAAAACAAAAAACAAAAACAATCGGATAAACACGGCAAAAGGCGAAAAATGTGTTTGTTCCACAAGTCCAAGCAATAGCAACCTGATCATCCTCTCCCGCAAGATGCGACCTTCAGCTTTCAGGCGGCTTTGCGCTCAGAACGGTCACGCTGCTTGGGTGTGATAAGTGTCGGCAAACCTGGTCTAACGGATTATCATCAAACTTACAAAGTTCCGAACCGTTTAATCACGTTCTGACTGGGATTGGTCACCCTAGTACAACATCAACAAAGGCCATGCATTTTTTGCAGCTCTGTTGTCTATCTCAATGCAGAATGTCTCTGAAGCAGCCTGTGGGCGACCAAGCGCGCTGCTCAGTAGACCTTTGGAAAATCTTCATGCTGGGCCATGACTCACGGCTCAGATTTGGGCGGGCTGATAACTGCCCACTCGGTTTCTTGACATTCCTGGCACAATGATGGCAAACCAGAACTTTCAGGAAGATCCACAAAAAACTGGGAGTACACAAACTCCTGCTTGCACTTTCCGCAAGTTGTCTTCTTCTCTGCATCTCGTGATTTCTTCATGCAAGCTTCACACATCGCCAGCTGACCTTCTTTGATGTACTCCTGGTGGTCCTTTGGCACCATGGTGCCACACATTCCTTTGCACAGGAAAGAGCTCTTTCGGGCCATGCGAGTTCCCTGGGATTTAAAGCGCTCCAAGGCCTCTTGCCCCTCAACTTGCCGAAGTTCCCTCAAAGAGTGCTTACGCACCATGAGAAGAGGATCAATGGGTTTCAAAGAAGCTGGCACTTTTGGATCCTCCTTGGGTTCAGCAGGTGGTAGAGGCAATTCACAGGCAGCAGCGCTGGCTCGGCGTTCCTGGTCAGGGCGCAAAAAAAGGTGCTTGGCCTCAAGATTTACAGCCTCACAGCTGCCATCCATCAGCACGGACCAGAGCGGAAGAGCACCTGAGGAGGTCGAGGTCAAAGCGGTGACCAAGCCCAGTTGCCCATCCAACTGCTTCTTGCCTGTTCCAATGACCACCACAGTGGAACCTTCGCTGATCTTGGGAGCCACAGGTGCATCACTGGGAGTTGTCCCTGGGAAATCTTGAACTGCGAACTTGTGCGCAGGTGAATGGGCATGGGCACGGCCCTTGAAGCAAGCACTGCAGTAATGCGTTGCGCAATTCTTGCACGTGAAGTTTGCTCCGACCAAAGGCTTGTGGCCACAACCCGAGCATCGGACACCAAGGTGAACGGGGACTTTTTCTGTTTTGAGGCAATGCCTAATGCCTTCTCTGTGGCCAGGCAAATCTTCAAGGAGAGTCATCTTAAACACAGAAGCCATCTCAAACCCAGAGTCTGGTGACTCTGGCGAATTTTCAACCAACTCAATCATCTTCTGTTTGGGCATGCCAAAGACCCTCTTGCCGTTGATGGCCAGAAGCACCTGGGGGACAGGCTCTTCGCCGAGAACCATAGGTGGGTCAGACCATGTGACAGCCACTGGTCCCAGGGTACTTGTCTCCAAACCTGTTTGGCCATCAAATCCTGCAGGAAATTCTTTGTGCGGTTTGCGCTCTCGCTTCTGCATCTGCATGCTGGAGCAGCCTTGCAACTTCTTCAAAATTTGTTCACGCGTAAGGGACTTGACATTCATATGGTCAACTTCATGAAGAATTTCACCTGCGCGGTGTTGCACCACCCAAAGTACAAACAAACAAAAGGTGCCACACATGCGGTGCAAAGGAAAATATGTAGTAAGGGATCACGCATACACAACCTTATTCGTTCATACAACGAGCACAACTACCCCACCCCAAACCAACACTGATTCCCTCTGATTCCCTGCAACTTGCCTTCTGAGACGAGCCCATCCGCAAGCGAACCAGGTACAATTGCTGTGACCTGAGGTGGGGACGTCCAGGCAAATGTTGCTCCGGCCAAGGTGTCACACGTTACAGCACGCTGCTCATCCCATCCATCTGCAGCTTCTGGCGTCTGAACTCGTTTGGCCGCGTCATCGCGAACTGCATCCAAGAAGAAATGCTTTTGGACTTCCACTTTGTGCTCCTCAGAAGTCTCCTCCTCCAACTCCTTCACAAGGGCCCTCAAGCCTTGCCATGGACTGGCTCTTGATAGATGCCGATCAAGGTCCAATGCAAGCCTACTCTGCAGCTCTTGCAAAGCCAGCAAAGCTCCCAACCCACCATGCCTTCGTTCCTGTAACTTGCGCCTCTCAAACATTGCCTGCATCTTCTGAACAGTTGCCACGCAAAGAATCATGTTGTTTTTTGCCGCAAGGAGTTGCAGGATTTCTTGCTTTGGCATCTGTGCCACAGGCTGGCCGCCCACGAGCTTCAGCATCACACCAGATTCGCACCCAGCTTTCTCTGCCGGTGAGTCCTTCTTGACCTCTATAATCTGAGGGCCTCCTTCACCTTTCCAGCAAACAACTGCGCCCCCTAGACAAGAACATTCTTGAGGCCCTGAGTTCTGTACCGCTCCATGCAGGAAAGAAGCCAGCTTGGAACCCAGAGAGGAACTCTCTGTCTCTGAAGCCGCATGGCTAGCCAAGTCTTCAGCATCCTTTCTGACTGCATCCAAGAAAGCAGCCAGCTTGGAGTCAGGCATTGGCATCCAATCAACCTGAAGTTCTGGGCCTCCGAGAGTTTCATCATTTTGCACCTCATCTTCGAGAATGGATTGAAGATGCTGAGGAGGTTCATGTGGAGCGGATCCTGGCTGATGGGGGTGAGGTTCGAGCTTCAAAGTTCGACAGATGTCATTGCACACATGGTTCATGAAGAAAGCATCCATGCCCTTGCAGGACAGGTTTCCACGGCCAAAGCGGTCCGTGTCCAGGGAATGGATCTGTGGGTCCGTAAGGGTGTTCCCAACTCCTTGAATGTCAACGACCATGAGTTCACCACTTGTGAAGTCCCAGGTGTAATGGCTGTAGGCTTGCGCCACATGGGAATCCTTGGTAATATGCCCAGCATTGGAAGTGTATTTCTCGTATTTTCCCGGGATCCACGGCTCTACTGCCATGAATCGAAAAGGAAACGCGCTGGAAGCACCCAAGTCCAACAGCTGAGCTGGAACGAATTCAATGGGACTCTCAGGGTATCGGAGAGAGAATTCCTTGGCTAGGTAGGAGGCCACTGCCTGCGACCCCATGTCCCCTTCATAAGTGGACTTCTGTTGAAATGCAATGTCGTCAAACTGGTACACTTTGCCCACATACTTCCGGTTGGGATTCTCTTCATCCACCATGTGGAAGGCAAATCGCATGGCACCCTTACCAAAAGGTTTGGGAGCAATCAAGGCCCGGAAGGCTTTGCAGCTTTTCTTCGGAGGTTCATCCACGTCTTCAATGAAGTAGGTGTAGAGATGGGCATCCACAGATTGCCATTCATGCACTTTGTCCCAGTCAGGGGGAGCATCATCCACTGGAAGCTTCAATTTTTCCCGAAGAATCGTTGGCGCCTGACTCATTTTCAAGATTGAAGTTCCATACGAGGCTACTGACGAAGAAGACACTATGAAGCGCAGCTGCCTTGCATCCTGCTTGGCATCATAGACTTGCAATTTCAAGGCATTTGGCTTGCTGTTCTGGTACTTCTGCCTAAAGACCTCAATCATCTTCTCAGTTATTGAGCCCAGCCGCAACACGACCATCTGGACACCCTTTGCTTGAAGCTCCTGCAGGAGGCTTCATGCCAGGCGAGGTTGGGATGTGGAGATCTTATTTGGGAGCTTGAGGTAGTATAGTCCGAATATATGTAGACATGTATAGATGCTCTTTATATTGCGTATTAAAGTCACCCAAGGTCATGCCAGCAACTTGCATGCGTGGTGGGGTCGACGAGTGTTGAATTGTTCTGTTACATCCGTAACAGAGACACAAGGGCTCACATCAAATACGTCTATTATTGTCTTTGGGCACCACATGTTGATCAAGTTCGATCATTCTACTGCGAGCACATGCGATGCACTGATGTAGGGGGCATCCCAGCTACATAACTGACTTTAAAAGCCCGAGACAGACACAGCAAAACCAACAGAGCAGGCTGCCAAATGTGTATAATTTAGCATGGTGCTTCAACATATTTTATTTGGAGCTAGTTTTCCAAGTTGGGTAATTATTATCCCTAAGTTTGGGTACTTACTGTCCCTAAGTTTGGATAATTAAGTCCCTAAATTTGGTAATTATTGTCCCTAAGTCTGGGAATATGGGTTTTTAAGTTTTTTGTTAGGGACACAAATTGCCCAAACTTAGGGACAATAATTAGGGCAATAATTGCAAAACCGATTCTTAAGAGATAAACCAAAACTCGTGGTAGAGAGACATGCTAATGTACAATTACAATCAATTATATGGCATTCACTGCATCTCTGCAGCTCATCAAAAGACTGATCTTTGTCACAGTTCACCCATCTTAACTCAAACAAATTGCAATGCAAACAGAACACGTGCTCAGGGAGCAGAAGGTCAAGCTGTTCGCCAGTCCTGAACAGCCTTATCCATGGGGTCCCACTGACGTGGATCCTCTGCATACAGGTCGTAGAACCGAGTGCTCAACCATTTCTGGGCTTCCTCAGCTGCCACAGCAGCTCGGATGGTCTGCAGATCTGCTGCCACCTGCGCAGCAGTCGAAGCTCGACTGCAAAGAAAATGAATGACCCCCCAAGCGAGCTCGCCATGTCTGGTGCTACGCCCATGTTTTTATGTACAATGTTTGTTTGTGCTGTATATCTTACACACTGTGCGTTGCTGATTGTTTGGGATACCTACCTCATAGACCTCTCTCTTTGGGGGGCCTTCTGCCATTTCTGGCCTGAAAGTCCTGTTGAAAGCGCCAGCCATGATGAGGTGTCTGGCTCAGCAGGCACAAGACCCTGGCAGTCGATGACCACTCAAGCTGTACAGCCTTCTCCAGCCCTGTCAGCAGGTGGGCTTGGTTCACGACTGGTGCAGAATCATTCACTGGAACCAAGACTTGGTAATGCTCTGTATCTATGTTCTTTATTTTTTTGCGGGTCAGTCAGTCACTTTGTTCATATTTGGACATAGTCGCCTGCCAGCACATCTTCGCACTGATCACCACCACCTTCAGCTTCCAACTTCCGCAAGAAAGCTTTCATTTCGTTCACATCCGTTGTGAAGGGATGAACCAAGTTCTGAGACTCATCCTCATAATCCCTGTAGCCAACGAATCCCACGTTGACCTTTGCGAGGTCACCTGGTTGATGATTGAGCCACCATCACAAATATACGCAACTCAAATTGAATCCTCCCAGTTTAGGGGGTGGAAAATGAAGATAAACCACCAACCAGTCACCCATGCTTTGCAGGTTGTCCTGGATGATCTCCTCCATTTTTTCAATCAAGGTCTGTAGCCACCAGTGCATGGAGGCAGTCAAATCCACCACGAAGCAAAGGTCCAAGGTTTTGGCCTCCCAGGGAATGAAAATCATGCTGTCACTGTATCACCAAACATGGCATCCTGGGTAGTCTCAGTGGGTGAGATTGGATCCTCCATTAGTGAGACCATCTATTGAATTATTGAGGGATTTTGCTTCTTCAGCTCCTGCAAGCCAACAATGGTACCGCAACCAGTCGCAGTACATGAGCATTACCGAAAACCCTCCGCCTTCTTGGCACGTTTGGTCGCCAAGGCCAACTGCGTCTTCATCTTGGCTTCACGAGAACCTCGTTGAAGTAAGTCACGGCGTTCTTGCTCAGCCCGCAGGCGATCATCCCGGACCTTCTTTACCGCTTTCTCTACCTCCTCAGCCTGTCCCATGTCGGACGGGAATCTCACTAAAGCGGTGCAACCGAGATGGATGTCTAAGTCTACTGATGTCCACTGGCCACAACAGCTGCAACGGCCAGACTGGTGCAAAAGTTGCATAGCCAGCACAGGTTGCCTGCATCTTCTCACAGGATGCACAATCAAGAATGTATCACGACCGAAAGAAGTGGAAATTTCCTTCTTTCTTGTAGGCTGCTATATTTTACCCATGTCAATGTTGATGATCAATCGTGATATGTTTGACCGTGGTAAACCGCCATCCATCCCTGATCACACTGAGTGATATCTCAGGTTCGAGCCCGTAGCCTGCCATGCTTTATGGCCCTTGCAGTTGGGGATGATGGCTGGAAATCAGCTACTAGTAGAAACTTCACGCCAGTTGCCCAGTTGGAGAAACATATTTTTTGATAACAGCAATCATGGGGATTCCTTTTTCAACAGCAAAATCTCACCCCCTTGTGGCTGGGCTTTATCCCGCCTGGGAGACTTCTACCCTCAGTCCCAACCAGGGCTGCATGAGCGAGGACGAGGGACCTGAAAGGCATGCGGAGCCCGGCATGGCTTGGCATGGCTTCGGAAGCCATGGGTTTTGGACTCTGAGTTGGAAAATGTTGGAGAAATGAGGAAGATTTGTCTTGACAGTGCAACACTTGGGACCATGATGACAACTTTATAAGTATCTGCCGCAGTTGGCATGGCCCTCTCACACCGGCGGCATGGTTGGAATTGTTTGAAGCAGTCAGAAAATGAACATGGGACTGAGATTGAAGGAAAGAACTGGAACCTCAAAGGAGATGAGAACGCAGCATGACATGGTACACTAGCATGCAATCTGTGCAATCTACAGTATACATCTGAAGGATGTTACCCTTTTGTTCACGTCCCAAACAGGAACCCCCCAAAATGAGATATCTATTCACCATTATTCACCCAAGTGAATTCACACCAATCCGACCCAACTAGACTATGCAACTCACATGGTTGGGTCAGTCCCTAAGGATGGGGAGGCAGATTGGAACTACCATGTACTGTCCCAAACTGTGAGATGGATTTTGCTTGGAAAACTGACATGACTTGAACGATGATGAAGCATTTCACAATATTTTTTACGGCTAAACACTGCCATTTTTGTGGGACCGTGGGGTTCGATCTCAGAGTCTTAGATTTTGGGGCAGCAACGAAGTTTGGCACATGCCGCCCAAACCCCCTTGAATATCGCACCACCAATTTGCCTCGTGGTTGGAGTTCCTTTCTCTCAAGGAAGTTCGGCGTTTGGCTGTGGGATCACCTTAGATCGGATCAGGGTTCCCTGAAATTTGGGCAAACCGGGTAAACCTGCACATCCAAAATTTGAGGGCATCAAGATTTGAAAGTAAACCTCATAATAAAACCAAATAGTCCCAGAAAAAAACATCAAACAAACATAAACAAACAATGTCAACCAATGAACATCAACCCCAGGACCCCATTTTTAAAGGGTCCCAAGACGTCGGACCTATCCCAATCCCTCCAGGTGGCAACCTCTTAAGGATCCGGCCAAGGTCCACGGATGCAGCCAGGCCTTTGGGGATCCTAAACTAGGGGTATCATCCATTTTTATAGGATGTTCCATTATAAATCCTCCATTGGATTACCCTCATGGCTGTGGAAATCTCATGAAATCTCCATCTGTGGTTATGTCGTTGCACCATCCAATGATCCACGACATCCAATCTGTTGCTTCTTCAGATTCCTAATTCCGGCGCCTTCCGCGGACTCCTCTCTTTCTGCCTCCGCACGGGCGTGCTGCACCTAGGCTGAATGACAAGTTCGATAGGAATCAAATCAGGATCATGTAGGTATATGATATATGATGCCATAATTTGTATAATGAATCAAAATTAACATTGTATGTTTGACCAATTTTGATAAATTGTGTGGATGTTGGAAGCTCTTGAATTGCAAAATCAAGCTGCATTGCAAGTGACTGAGAACAGATTAGCAAATAATTAAATAAAGATCTCAAGAAATCTGTCAGTTCTGAGCTGTGCTGAGTTCTGGGCAAAGGCCTTGATCGAAGCAATTTTCACTTCGAGTGCCCTGTCCAAATTGAGGGACACAAACTGCAGGAAGCAGAGGAAAAATGAAGAAAGTAGCAGAGTACATGCGCATCACCGCATCATACACGTCCCCAAGTGGTGATGCGAATTCTCATTGTTGGTGAATGAACCAAAGGAAGGCGCAAAACAAATATGCACAGCTATCCAAGCATCATATAAGAGATGGCCTGTTCCTTCTGAGCAAATCATCATAATATGTCTGCGCCTGGGTCAAGATCAGCTGCATTACCCATCGATGCTCTGTTGGGCCAATCAAGAAATATCAAAAATCATCTTGCTTTCAACTTGAATTGAAGAAAACACCCTGGAGTTTCGCAGGAAATGTGTTTGAGAGAGCAAACACGTCTGCATCACAGCCAGTGCATGTCTCAATGATACCCGTTGATCACAAATCAAAGGAATAATTTGCTCATGTCAATTGACCTGTCAAATTTCATCACTATCCTTGTAGCAATCTGCTTTCGCCTATGGACCAGTACTCAATCTACTCCATGCGAGTCGATTGCGAGAAATTCATGAACTTAATTAATTCCCCTTCAAAACCATTGTTATAACATGTCGTGATAACCTTGCTTCTTCCCATATCTTCCCATGTTGTTTCCCCCACCATA
>Ga0126343_10000094_pt1 | contig 24991 bp, 22 predicted proteins | sample Cyp2metagenome_FD_92531 | JGI IMG/M metagenome (GOLD analysis project Ga0126343, IMG submission 92531) | Coral microbial communities from Lord Howe Island, Old Settlement Bay, Australia - Cyphastrea 2 metagenome | ecosystem: Host-associated > Invertebrates > Cnidaria > Coral ...
CTGCATAGCTCACTGTGTGCGGCGCCGTTGGAAGGGGGATGCGCTGCTCTGTATGGGCAAACAAAGAGGGCGTGGTTGCTAGAATGGTATAGTGAGTGAGAGCTCTGAGCGTTTTCATCATGGTTACTGAAATGGGTGATTTGGACCGCAAGCCTAGCATCAAAGCGCATGATGATCAACAAAATATTTACTGACACTTTCATTCAATGTTTCGATCTAAGAACAACGGATGTGATTGAGTGTTGCTTGTGAAATTGTGCTTCAAAAAATGAAAATATATCTAAAAGATCATCTGATTTAAACCGAGTGTGTTGAAAAAATCAGAAGAAAAAGGCTTCCAAAAGCTCCTTAAAAAGGTGAAGCTTCTTGAATATTACAGATAACTATGTAGCTGACTGTAGTCAGGCTCAAGGTCTAATTGAAGCATGTCCCTTTGAGCAGTAAAAGAAGCAAAAGTAGATGGGGTTGTTATGAGCTGAAGCTAAGGTGAGAAGAATAGTTCGGGGAAGAGGAGCTGAGCCTCTCACTTCTCCTCAAAAGGATGTAAAAACGGGTTTATCCGAGAAAAGGGACTATGCAATATCTATTATTAAAAGGGTTGGGAAGGGGATGCTTTAGCGAGATCGATTTTTTGCAAAGTTGACTGGACAATAGCAAAAGAGCCCCTTTTGGAAATCTGGTTTTCTAGGCCAAAAAAGCTGTTTAAAGGGAGTCTCTTTTCTGGGAAAAAATCCACTTAGAGGTTATGAGGTGGGTTTAAAAGAAGTGATGATGAACCGTATGAAATCTAAGAAAAAAGCAGCTTAGGAGAGAATTTTTAAGATGGCCATTCTTGCAATTCATTCCATTTTTCAACACAGCCGGTGCTACTCAAAAAGATAAAATGGCGCACTCCAAAAACGCACTTTTCACTGTTCAACGTCTTGGCTTTCCTCCAAGAGGATGGACCACTTTTGCAGATGGCTGACACCTCGATTGACTTGGTGCTCGTGATGCAATTGGCGCAGTATGTCCATAAAGGGGGCAGGTAGCCAGTTTTTACCATGAAGTTCAGTGAGGTAAAATCCCAATGTTCTGTCTTCGTTAGGTGGATAGTCATCCATGCTTTGCAAAACAGCCTTGAGCTTAGAGAGATCGATCTTTTTGCTCATTTTATTCAATCCAGATAAGGGATACATCTGTTGCAAAAGTGCATGCCATGCATAGGAAAGGGATTGGGCGAAATGAGCATTTTGACTTTGATTCATTTCCATAAGCTCGCCTAAAAGTGTTCTTAAAAGATGAATATCCGAGATCAAGGTGTCATTTGAATCCTCTCGATCTTGCATCTCTTGCATCCTTGAAAAGAGAGTTGCACACTGCGCGAGCGTGATGATGATCGCGCCGTAGTAGATTTTTCTCTTGTTGGCAGGGAATTCCCATAAAGGAGGTTCTCGACCTTTTTTATCCGCTTCAATGGGACTGACGCGAATGTTATCTTTTTCGGGTTCTTTTGAAGGTCTGAGTGGCTCGGGAAAGAACGTCATGGGGTAAGCTTGCTTTTTCTCATAATTCCAACAGGTGGGAACGAGGAGATGCTCGAGAGCAATCCGCCTCAAACAATCTCTATAAAAATTGAGTCTGGTGCACCCATTTCAGCGAAAGTTGAGAATACGATCCGCTTCCTATTTGTCAATCTTCCTTTTTCGATTCTGGAGCGAATAAAGCGTTGAAGGGAGTGGGGGGAAAAGGGTAAATCATTTCCAATAACATCCTCTCTTTTTTATTAATTTATCTAAAATTAATGTATATCGAAAAATATTGTTTTGATGAAAGCTAATTTCAAGTAAATTTTGGTATAATTTTATTTTGTTAGCTGGTAGTCTGTGATAAGTGAAATAAATGAGAAGGATTTTGTATGCGCATTGTCGATCTTTTCAAATCTGATCCACCTAGGGCTCCCATTGAAGATGAAAAGCAGATTAAGAAAGAATACCGGCATTGGCGGCTACGTGTTTTTTATGCCATTTATATCGGCTATGCCATCTTCTACTTTACGCGCAAAAGCTTTGTATTTGCCATGCCCGCCCTGATTGATGAATTGGGATTTCAAAAAGGTCAGCTGGGCATTCTCTGCAGTCTTCTTTCGATCTCCTATGGGGTCAGTAAATTTTTTAGTGGCGTGATTTCTGATAAGGCTAATTTACGTTACTTTATGGGTATTGGTCTTATCATGACGGGGGGGTTCAATCTCTTGTTCGGGCTTTCCTCTTCTGTTCTTCTCTTTGGGCTGTTTTTAACCATGAACGGCTTTTTTCAAGGGTGGGGTTCGCCACCATGTGCTCGGTTGCTCACCCATTGGTATTCTCAAAGTGAGAGGGGCCGTTGGTGGGGTGTTTGGAATACGTCTCACAACATAGGAGGGGCGCTTATTCCGATCATCTGTGCTCTTGCCATTCAATGGTTTGGTTGGCGCTACGCGATGCATCTCCCCGGTTTGCTCGCCATTTTTTTTGGGTTTTTTCTCATCAACCGTATTCGGGATAATCCAAAAGTTTTGGGCCTCCCGTCCGTTGAAATCTATCGAAACGATTTCACGACGGAGTCAGACTTGCCTTTAAGGGAAACAACAGCGCAAGGGCGTACATCTCGTCAGACTTTAAAAGAGCGTGTTTTGGCGAATAAATCGATTTGGATCCTCGCACTCTCTTTTTTCTTTGTTTACGTGATCAGAACGGCGATTAATGATTGGGTACAGATCTATCTCATCGAGGCTAAGGGCTTCTCCCTGATGTCATCTGGATCTTGTGTGTTTTGGTTTGAAATTGGTGGTGTCTTTGGAAGTTTGGGGGCTGGTTGGCTTTCTGACACCGTTTTCAAAGGGAAGCGAGGGCCCGTAAACGTGCTCTTCAGCTTGGGGGTCATCTTGAGTTTATCAGCTCTTTGGGCTACCCCCTCTTCGAGTGTGCTACTCATTTCCACGATGATGTTTGTCATTGGATTTTTAGTGTTTGGACCACAGATGCTCATCGGAATGGCGGCGGCTGAAATTGCCGGGAAAAAAGCCTCTGGATCTGCCACTGGTTTTACGGGCCTTTTTGCCTACATGGGTGCGGCAGCGGCGGGTTATCCATTTGGGGAAATCATTCAAGGATATGGGTGGATGGGGTTTTTTGCTGTGTTGGGTTCTTGCGCTCTGATCGCTGTTTCCATGTTACTTCCCCTATGGAATAGGAAGTCACCTACTGAGGTTGCAACGAGTTAAACTAAAGCATGAGATGCATTCCCCTCCGTGTCCATTCTCATTATTCCATTCTCGACTCCACTGTGTCGATCAAGGCTTTGGTTGAGAGGGCAAAGCAAGATCAACTCTCAGCTTTAGCACTGACAGATTTTGGGCATATGTATGGGGCTATCGACTTTTTTAAAGAGTGTCAAAATGCAGGTATCAAACCGATCTTGGGCATTGAAATCGGAGTGGCCCCTTTTTCTTGTTTTGACAAAAAAAAGATTGCAGATCACGCGACGAGTTATCCGTTGATTTTACTTGCTAAAGGACGCCAAGGGTATAAAAACCTGTGTAAGATCGCATCGATCGCATCGATCGAAGGGTTTTATTACAACCCGCGTGTGGACAGGGCGATTTTGGAGAAGTACTCAAAAGATTTGATTTGCTTATCTGGGCCGGCTCAAAGCTATCTTGCGCAGATGATCATTCAGGAGAGGGAAAAAGAGCTGCAAGAGGAAATTAAGTGGGCTCTTTCTATCTATGGTGATTGCTTTTATTTGGAGATAGAGCGACATCAAATGAGCCTTGAGAAGATCAGCAAACATGGAGTGGATCAAGAGTCATGGCTGCATCAACGCCATCTTGACTACATTGGAGGGCAAGAAAAGGTCACTCAATACTTTCTTCAATTATCAAAAGAGCAAAACATCCCATATGTTGCCACCAATGACATCCGCTATCTGCATGCGGAAGATTGGAAAGTGCATGAGATCCTCATCAACATTCAGTCCGGACACACCTGTGAGCTTGTAGAAAAAGATAGCTACGGAAACGTCAAACGGCGGATTCCCAATCCCAAACGAAAGGTCATGTCAACGCATGAACTCTACTTCAAATCAAGCGAGCAGATGGAGGTTCTTTTTTCCGATTTACCGCAAGCCATTGAAAACACTCATCGCATTGCTGAGAAGTGCACACTCACGCTTGATTTTAAGACGAGATACTACCCTATCTTTACTCCGCCCCATTTAGAGGGCAAACCGTTTGATGAGAAAACGCGTATTAGAGAAGCGGAAAAATTTTTGCGAGCACTTTGCGAAGATGCGGTTCCAAAGCGCTACAATGAAGCGAAATTAGCGCATGTGCAGAGAGTATATCCCAATCGGAATCCCCTAGATGTGGTACGCAAACGACTTGAATATGAATTTGAAATCATCATTTCGAAGGGAATGAGTGATTATTTACTCATTGTGTATGATTTTATTGCTTGGGCCAAAGCCCAAAACATTCCAGTGGGCCCCGGTCGGGGTTCTGGTGCAGGTTCAATTATCCTTTATTTGATTGGCATTACCGATATTGAACCTTTGCGATTTCAACTCTTTTTTGAGCGATTTATCAACCCAGAACGAGTTTCTTATCCGGATATTGATGTTGATATTTGTATGGATCGCCGATGTGAAGTCATTGATTACACTCTGCAAAAGTATGGAAGAGAAAAAGTGGCCCAAATCATTACTTTTGGAACTATGAAAGCAAAGATGGGGATCAGAGATGTCGGCAGAGTCTTGAGCGTTCCTCTGGCGAAAGTCAATAAACTCGCCAAACTCGTTCCCGAAGATCCCACAATCACCTTACAACGCGCTTTAGAAATAGATCCCCAGATCAGAGCCATGGAAAGAGAAGATGAAGAGGTGAAACGACTTCTCGAGTTTGCCCAAAAACTTGAAGGATCGATCAGGAGTAAAGGGATCCACGCAGCTGGACTCATCATTTGTGGGGATCCCCTTACGGATCACGTTCCCCTATGCTTGGCCAAAGGTTCTGATATGGCCGTCACCCAATATGCGATGAAGCCGCTCGCATCCGTTGGGATGTTAAAGATTGATTTTCTCGGGCTTAAAACATTGACATCGATCCAGAAAACGGTTGATGCCATTCAGACGGCAACTGGGAAAACAATCAATTGGGTCGATCTTCCTCTCGACGACGAAAAAACCTTTCGATTACTTAATCAAGGTAAAACTCAGGGTGTATTTCAATTAGAATCTTCTGGGATGCAAGAATTAGCTAAGCAGCTTTCCATCGATAAGTTTGAAGAAATTATTGCGGTTGGCGCTCTGTACAGGCCTGGTCCCATGGAGATGATTCCAGCGTTTATTGACCGCAAGCACAAGCGCGCATCCATTGAGGTTGATCATCCCATGATGGAAGAAATCATTAAAGAAACTTATGGGATCATGGTTTATCAAGAGCAAGTCATGCAGATTGCGCAAAAATTAGCTGATTATTCCCTCGGAGAGGGAGATGTATTGCGCCGTGCAATGGGCAAAAAAGATCGCCGTGAAATGGCACGTCAAAGGGAAAAGTTTCAGAAAGGGGCACTGGCGAATGGGATTGATCGGGTTAAAGCGATTGAGATTTTTGATAAAATCGAAAAATTTGCTTCTTACGGGTTTAATAAGTCACATGCAGCAGCTTATGGGTATCTCAGCTACGTTACCGCTTTTTTAAAAGCCAACTATCCAAAAGAGTGGCTAGCCGCACTGATGACATGTGATCGTGATGATCTTTCAAAGGTAGCAAAACACATCCGTGAAGCAAAGAGCATGGAAATCAAGATCCTACCGCCCGACATTAACGAAGCTGATTTAGAATTTAGGGCAACTTCTGAAGGAATTCGTTTTGCCATGTCTGGAATTAAAGGGGTGGGTAAAGGGGCCGTAGACGGTATTGTGAAAGAGCGGAGAAAAAATGGGCCTTTTCGGTCAATTGGCCATCTGTTTCAACGCTTGGACAGGTCAATCGTCGGGAAAAAAACGGTTGAAAGCCTCATCGAAGCGGGAAGTTTTGATTTTATGGGTTCAAACCGTCACATGCTCTTAAGTAGTGTCGCTTCTCTTTTTGAGCGCGCTTGCCGTGAACAAAAAGAAAAGGCGCGGGGAGTCATGGATTTCTTTTCCCATGCACAGGGAAAAGAGATAGTGCCAAACCCTGATCCGGTCCATGTAGAGGTATCTAAAGAACGCATGTTAGCAAAAGAAAAGGAATTACTTGGGTTTTACCTCACAGGTCATCCGATGGATGCTCATCAAGAGCGAATAGCTGAGCTAGGAGCACAACCTTTTCATGAAATAAGACAGCTCGACCATCGAAGTGTTTGCCGAGCCGCGTTTATTGTTGAGGACATCAAGGTGCGCGTCTCTTCAAAGACAAAGCGCAAATTTGCGATCCTGACAATTTCGGATGGAAGTGACCGACTTGAACTTCCAATTTGGCCCGATCTCTATGAAGCAAAGACAGAGCTTTTCTGTGAAAACAACGTCCTGTTTGCCGTATTACAAGTGGATAGAGAACATGACTTTCTGCGCCTTAAATGCCTGGGTGTGGAGGAGCTGAGCGGTTTAAATGAAAATCACATCGAAGCTTTGGAAAACATTTTTAATCATACCCAAAAGAGAGTCCGTTTAGAAACGGAGCAAAAGGAGGAAAGTCAATCAATCATGAAAAAGCTCTACCTGACCCTCGACGCAGATCGAATCCGATTTAGCCAGATTGTCAAACTGAAGGAACTCTTTCACAATTTTGCGGGAAACCATCCGATTGACATCCTCTTTCATGCAGAGCAAACAAAAGTGGGAACGCTTGAGATTGAGTCACAATGGGGCGTCGAGCTCAACGGGGGACTAAAAGCAGCGCTTGAAAGCCTTACCTTCATTCAATCCTTTTCTTTTGAGGAGTAAATGTCTATAATTGGGGGATCTCAGTCCCTGAGCAAGTAGAGTTTTTAAAATGAAATATCTCAAATCAGCACTCTTCATCTGTCTCATTTTTTCCAAATCTTTGGTGTTTCTGTGTGCTAACCCTCTCGATCCAACAGTTAGGGCGAATACTTCTGCTGAAGATTACTACAATATGGTTGTAGAATGTTTCCAAAAAAGAGCATGGGGAAAGCTCATTTGGCAGGCCCAGATGCTTGAGGAACGATTCCCCTACTCTCCCCTTGCCAAAGAGGTTCACTATCACAAAGGTGTGGCACTGTATGAGATATCTGAATTTGCAAAGGCAAATGCTGCGCTTTCTGACTATCTACAAGAAGGGATGACCCCTCAGTTCTTCGAGGAGGCAATGCGCTATAAATTTGAAATTGCTTGCCATTTTCAAGAAGGACACCGCCGTCGCCTCTTTCATGCACGCTATTTTCCAAAGTGGGTGCTTGATTATGAAAAAGCGATTGAGATTTTTGATCAAGTGATTACGACGATGCCACGCAGTGATTTAGCCGCGCTGTCTCTCTACCGGCAGGGTACGCTCTTCCTTGCGTTGAAACAATATGATAAAAGCCTTGCGGCTTTTCACACGTTCATCCGTCGCTTTCCCAAGCATATCCTCGCTCCCGACAGTTATCTCAGTATTGGGAAAATCTATTTGACGCGGTGTGAAAAGCATTATGCGGCTAGCCGTTACTTGGACTGTGCACAGCTCAACTTGAGTAAATTTCGCGCTCACTTTCCGCTCGAACCTCGCATAGAAGAGGCAGAAAGTCAGATCATACACATAGAAAACGTGATGGCGGATCATCTTCTAGAGATGGGAGAATTCTATAAGAAGACCAAGAAATGGAAAGCGGCCTCTCTTTACTACCGCAGTATCCTCAAAAAATATCCACATGCCAGAGCAGCTCACGTCTCAGAAAAGCACTTAAGTTGGCTAAATCTGAACAAAGAGAGAAGTAAGTCATACCCAGAAGAAGAGCAACGTAGCTAAAGGAAGGCTCGTGAAGCACCTCTTCTTGTTGTTTTACTATCTCTTGTTCATGCTGATGACGGGTTGTGGATATCGGTATGAAGGATGCGAGGGGCCATCAGATAGCTGTCATACTGTGTGTGTTTCGTATGTAGATGGTGACCAAGAAGGGCTTTTGACCAATGAAATAGTCAAAGCGGTTAGCCTTTCGGATCAATTCGTCTATGCTACAGAAGGGGCGTTCATATTAAAAGGGGCGATCATCGATGATCACAAGGATTCGATCGGTTGGCAATATGAGCGCGTACCTAAGACGGGTGATCGGTTCAATCGCCTGATTTCCAATGAAGAGAGAAGAGAGATTGCACTTGAATGCGTCCTTATCTCAAACTGGACCGGTAAAGTGGTATGCGGTCCGTTTATTGTCAAAGCACACTGTGATTATGATTTTGTAGATTCCGATTCCCTTTTAGACACGTCTTTTTTGACGCAAACAGCTGAGCGCCGTTCTACCCTTTCCTTTTCTCTGGGACAGCTAAGCTCGGTTCAAGATGCACGCCGTTCAGCGCTGCGTCCCCTCTACCGCTTACTTGCTTATAAAGTGGTTGCTGGTATCGAGAGGATGTGTCTGAGTTCCGACTAATACTCCCCCATCTCCTTCCGAGATAAATGGTGCCTCTTATTTCATAAAAATGATTATTTTTGTATATGATGTAAAGTTTATTTGATCCGATCAAGTGCACATGACTTCACCCATACAAACCGCTGTCTCCCGTTTTCCAGCAGAGCTCACTTCTTTGCATGCGATGCTTGCTTGGGTACGCTGTCGATGTACGGCAAGTGCTTTTACATATCGAGATGTGCAGCACATCGAAATTGCTTTAGAAGAGGCTTTTGTCAACATCATTCGGCATGCATACAAAAATCAATCAGGAGTTGTAGAAATCACATGCAATTACCATCCTCACGTTTACATTGAAATCATTTTGAAAGATGACGGCAGACCCTTCAATCCCATCGAGGGTCACAAAGTAGTGGATCGCTTGGCGAGTTTGGAAGAGCGGCAAATTGGAGGGCTTGGCATTTCCTTAATTGAAAAACTCATGGATCATATTGAATATCTGCGCAAAGGCAAGACTAATATTCTTAGGCTTAAGAAGCATTGTCGGACGTGACTACTTCTTCACCTACAGGCAAAGGCTTCTCTACTTAAGACCATCTGGTTCGAGGGCCAATATACTTTAGAGACGCGTTGTGATCTCTGTGAGCCTTGTATCCACAAGGCTTGCAACAATGCTGTCGTTGCAATATGCATTTCTTCTCGATTCTTTCACAACTCATACATTTTTGCATTGTGCATGTAGGGTTGACAAATTCTATCCTCTTACCAGTATCTTCCGCTTTGCATTTTAAGTATTGTTGAGACTAAACTTACAAAGGGCGTCTGCTTTTTGCTTTTTGCATAAGTAAAGATCCTTGTTTTTGATTTTGAGACTTTCTGTGCATACGGTTTGATATTTCTGGGCTATTTCTTTAGATTTTTTGTGGCAAAAGTTTTTTCTCTGACTTGCTATCTTTCTGCGTATCTTAGCGCATATCTTGCCACGCCTAGAACGTTTTTTCGCTGCCGTCTTCTCTTTGCTAAGGGCGCGCTGTGCTTTTGCTCATTTTTTCTTAGAAGATCGCAAAAAGCGAGGATTATCTACCTTGTTTCTATCCGAGAGAACAGCAAAATTTTCTTTTCCCAGATCGATTCCCGCGCATGGTACTTCCGCTTTAGGCAACGGCTTTGTTGCCACTTTGCAGGAAAACGAAATTTCCCATTCGTCTAATGGCAAGCGGTCGCTTTTTAGCACGTCTTTATTTTCTCCGATATAGGCCTATGCAATCTTATGCGAATCTTTCCCACTTTTGATAGCTTGACATATTTGCCTTCAACGAAAAACCCAGATTGTGGATAGCAAAAGCTATCATACCTATTTCGGCCACGAACGCGGGGGAACCTAGCCTTCTCCTTGGCTTTGACCCTTCAAAAATTCACTATGTTCTTATAGCGAGCTTTCATCCCACCCCTAAACGGGTGGGATGTTCCGCGCGTCCACGTTAAAAAGACAAAGCTTTTCGTCCGAAAAAACCCACGAACAAAAGGAGCTTCTCATGCGAAAACGCACTTGGAAAACAAGAGGAGACGTCCCCTCTTGTTTTCTTTTTTTTATTTGTGACTACTCTCCCTCGCCTAAAAGTGAAGGCTTCTCTACTTAAGGCCATCTAGTCCGAGACGCATTGTGATTTCTGTAAGTCGTGTACCCGCAATGCTTGCAACAATGCTGTCTTTGAGAGATTGGTTTTTTTTCTATCTCGCCGCAATTTTTGCATTTGGGACTATTTTGATCTAAGAAGAGCGACGTGTCTTAGGGGGGAAACTTGCGGATCAAAACAATAAAAAGGCACAAAAAAGGGTGTCAAATGGGTCTAATCAGATGTTCTTTTCGATAGAGTTTCATTTTTTGGAGCGCAATTTCCAAGCAACACTCAATCGCATCTATTCTTCTTAGACCGAAACAGTACCATTTTTGCGTTGTGTAACAAATGCCATCCTCCTACCAGCCCCCTCTGTAGGGCCAAAATCGTATTATATTGTCTTTAAGCCTTCGGCGATTTTCTCCTCTAATTCCTGTGGAAACGCATTCCTACTTCTTTTCCTCCTTGATTTATGCGCTAACCCTTCCGCTCTTTCTTTTTCCTACCTCCTCAGCACTCTCCTAAAATGCATCTTTGTAACCCCTAGCTCTTTTGCTCCTAGAGACATTTTTATTTCTCCTCTGCTCGCTACTATCAACGCGCCGAGCTTTTTCAATTTCTTTGCTGTCACCCTTATCTCCATGGCACTCCATTCAAGTATTTTTTGACTTAATTTCTCTTTGTTAATAAACTTTTTTATACTTAAAAAGTAAATTATATAAAAAGAGTGTTTTAAATTATGATAGCTCCAACAAATTCCGTATCTTCACAAAAAAAAATCAATGCCGAGGTTTTTGAAAAACAACCTCAAATGAACTCAACAGATCAAAAGACAAATGAAGCCTGGCAAGAGTGTTGCCGAGCAAAAGAGAGAAGTTGTCCAGACGCCAGGCCCAATCCTAAAAGAAGTCTTAGTGTTGAGGAGATCAAAGAACTGGCACAAGAGGAGAACAACAAATCGTTAGAATCACTAAAAGAGGTGATCAAAGAATCGGCAAAGGGTACCAAAACTATTGGTGTTGAGGAGTACGAAGAATTGCTGAAAAAAAGCAAATACACTATCTTACATCAAAGATGGGGAAACAGTTGAAGTTACAAAAAATGAAGCCATCTCTCGTTTTGATCAAGTAAAAAATACTTGTTATCGTGCTTGGGAAATCCCCAATTCTGTTATTAGGAAACTTGCCTCTGTAGTTGGCTCCTTAGTGATCGTAGCAGTTGGCAGCGGATTCTTATTACTTTTATTCTCTCCCGATTTGAGGTCACAAATTGCTTTAGAAACCAGGGAATGGATAATAGGATGCATAGCTGAAGCAACGAGGGATTTCACCGTACCACCGATAGATATAGATATACATCACAAGGGGTGTACAGCAATATGACTACTCCCTCGCCTAAAGGCAAAGGCTTCTCTACCTAAAGCTATTTAGTCCGAGGGCCAGTATATTCTGAGACGCGTTATAGAAAATCCTCCAAATTTTTTTGCCTTGAGTATCTCTTGGATGGATCAAAATCATGCTTTCCTCGATCAAAGAGATCTTTCGTTTTGGTCTGCTTTTCGACAATCATATCTAGAATTTCTGTTGTGGGGACACAACCCATCCCTTTTCCAGGAGGGCATTGAACATCCCCGTGGTAATCCCACACCCGGTTAGAAAAAGTAGGGAAATCAGGAACGTTTCTTGGGGCGGAATCACTTTTTTCTCTTTTTGGGGTCAATGGGTGTGTGCGCTTTTTCCTGGACGAGATGTACTCTCCAAGGGAGCAGCTACTTTGGGGATCAATGCTTGAATTGTTGTGGAAATAAAAGTGCTTAGATAGGAAGAATGGAAGATCACGATTCAACGAGTGTCTGAAAGACATCATTATTTCGAGGATCGAAGGATCGCAAGTACAAGGCTCGCAGAGATCACAGTGCGTCTTTAAGTATATTGGTCCTCGTACTAGATGACCTGGATAGAGCTACCCTAGCAGCCTGCACCTTTAGGCAAGGGAGTGGTTACCTCAGTGATTATCCTTATCAATGGAGGAGATTTCCTCTTCTATATCGAGAACTTCTGATAGATAATGTTTCAAAAGTTTGAGTACAAATTTAGGCGTGTTGTACACCCCTTGTGTTGAAAAAACGATTTCGAGATGGGGATGGTCGTGGTGTAAAAGGGAAATAAGAACAATCGTAGTAGGGGTTTCATCCACAATTTTGGGAACAATCCAGATCGCAAATTGATGATTAAACAAAGTAACGCGATCGGCTGTTTCGATGACGTGAAAATAGTGAGGAAGTTGCTCTGCATTTTGTTTTTCTTCAAAAGTCTCATGCTTTAGAAGACCTATTTTTTCTAAAAGCTCGATGTTTACCTCGATGATCCCCTCTGGCATCCAACTCGGTAAATTCGAGATGAATTTTTGATACGCTCGATCGAGTTGGATGGGGTTCATGATGCGCCTTTTTCGCGATGTCTTACTTTTCTTCATACCGGCGGAACTTATTTTTTTAAAGCACATCTGATGTGTTTTATTTTTATTTTTTTATTAAATGTTTGAAATTGAATTCAATATGATTCAAATAACCATTAATTTGTTCTGAAATTGAATTAAGTTTTCGACAAAAAATTTTTCTATCATGGTGTATGGATGGCTGCGTTGAAAAATAGAATTAATTGAAAGAATAGCCACCTTGAACATTCTCTCTTAAGCTACTTTTTTCTTAGGTTTCATACGATTCATCATCACTTCTTTTAAACGCACCTTATCTCCTCTGAGTGGATTTTTCCTAGAAAAGAGACCTCCTTTAAACAGCCTTTTTATGCATTTTGTCATCTACTTGAAACAAGTGATTCTTCCTCTTGGGACTACATTTTTGTTATACTTTTGCCAAGTGTCTTTTCGCATGAGAAGCTCTTTTTTCAAAACAGTCGATGTGGATAAGGTTTCCATTGCAAGGGAGCTATATTGAAAAATTAGAATCGTGATAAAAAAGTCGAACACATCGCTTATCAGTTCATCTCCTCGAGAAGATCTAGGAGAGCACAGCTCTTATTCGATGCCATAAGTGAGGTCTTCGATTTCTTGAATTGTCTTGCGACAAGCCTCTATACGCTTTTCAATGGAAGGATATTTAGAGAGATTCTCTTCTTGTTGCTTTACAAAAACTCCTTCGAAGAGACGGCCGCTGTAAGCAGCTTCGAGCATTTCTAGAAAATAGATACTGCCACGCATGTTATAGTTTGCTGCATTCATGAGGTAAAGAGCGTGTTCATCCGCCTCATACTCCATCTTTCTGGAACGTTCGAGTGCTCTGCCTTGTTCGTTTTCTAGGAAATTTTGATATTCGGAATATAATAGAAGGCCTAAAAAAATGCAGATGATTTTCTTTTGATGTGCGGTAGGGTTTCCCATGAGCCAAGAACATGCCGTTGTTCCCAGGAGATAGATGGTGTGCTTGTCTGTTTTATATTCAATCCTCCCGGAATTCTCACTCTTTTTACCGTATTGATCCTTCAAGCAGCTTTGATACTCAGAGTATAAGAAAAGCCCTAGAAAAGTTAAAATGACTTTCTTTTCATTGGCAGCAGATTCACTGAGAAGATAGGAAAACGCCGTCGTTCCCAAACCGAGTAAAGACAGACACCGAGTGAGTGAAGATAATAGAGAAATTTCCTGATTTTTACGCCAATGGCCAATCGCTATATGGGCTGTTTCGTGTGATGCCACAAATGCCAAAACGTCTTCTGCAGAAACTCTATCTTTTATACCATGAGCGTGGTTTTTCAAACTTATTGCTTTATTACAGGCTTTGATACAACTTGAAGGGATGAGGACTTTGCCCCCAGGTCCAGACATAGCAGGTATGAAACCAATCTCTTTTTTGTCAGACAAAACCCCCGTGTCAATGACGGTGACTTCATAACCCAACTTTCTTTCCGGCGTCTGGGCGTGTTTGGAGATTTCGCGCAGGACTCGACTAGCTACTGTCTGCATCATCTTGAGATATTTCGCTTTAATCGGTGTTTGGCGGTCTTTGATGCGTGCCTCGTCTAGCATAATGGTATGCCGACCACGCCATTCATTTTGCATCTGATTGCCATGCAAGTCTTCGACGTATTTTGGCAAAAACCAAAACTCGCGCCGACCCGTAATGGGATTTTTTGGATAAATGAAATTATAAAAAGAAGACATTTTATTTTTTATAGTTTTAAATAAATATTTTTTATCTCAAGTAATATTATAACATTATATTAATTTTTTTTAAACAATTAAAAAAAATATCTTAAGTTTTATATAATCAAAGGGATAAGATTTTACGCCCTATTAGATATGGTTTCGAAGTAAGAGTCTGCGCAGCTGTGTTAAAAAATAGAATTAATTGAAAGAATGGCCGCCTTGAAAATTCTCTTTTAAGATGCTTTTTTCTTAGATTTCATACGATTTATCATCACTTCTTTTAAACACACCTTATGCCCTCTGAGTGAATTTTTCCTAAAAAAGAGACCTCCTTTAAACAGCCTTTTTAGTCTAGAAAACCAGCTTTCCGAAAGGGGCCCTCTTGTGCTATTGTCCAGTCAACTTTGTAAAAAATCGATCTCGCTAAAGCATCCCTTCCCAACCCTCTGATAATAGATATTGCATCGTCTCTTTCCTCGGATAAACCCTTGTTTGCATTCTGAGGAAAAGTAAGAGGCTTAGCGCCTCTTTCCCGAATCATTCTTCTCACCTTGGCTTAAGGCCGTAACCCCATCTGCTTTTACTTCTTTGATTGCTAAAGGGACGTGTTTCAATTAGACCTTGAGCCTGACTACAGTCAGCTACGTAAGTTATCTGTAATCATTCATTTTCTCCCGATTTTTTTTCGAGCGTCTATATGGAGCTTTTAGGGGGCTTTTCCTTCCCATGCATCGTGGGCGTTCCATTCTCCTTCTTCTCATAAATACCGGTAGCATCTAACAGGATGAACTGAGGTCTTCTCCAAGAGAGTTTAGATAAAACGGTAGAGTAAGCTCTCTTGGCTATGAGAAAGTAAGTATAAGTAGAATGACTCCAGGAACAAGGCGTGATAGAAGAGACTCAAGGCCCACCTCTCTCAAGATCGATAAGTAAGATGATGCTGACTTATTAAAGATGAGAAGCGCATCGGATAAGTGCTAAAGAAAACAAGAAGGGACGTCCCCTCTTGTTTTCTCGGGCCCCTGACGATTTAAGCACCTTTTCATCTAATTGAAAAAAAGTGATGCTTCCTCTGAGAATAAATTTTTGTTATACCCTTGCCAAGTGCTTTTTCTCATGAGAAGCTCCTTTTGCGTCTGGATTTTGAACGAGGAGCTGCTTCTTTTGAAGAAATGTTTGAAAACTCTTTTTTCACCACATCCGTCTGTGCTGAATATGAACCAAAAATTGATACTGACTGTATTGCAAAAATCGATTTCCTCGACAGAGTGATTTTGATTATTAATTGATTTTGTCAAATAAAACCCCTTGCTTAAAACGTGAACATTAAAGATACATTTACATCTGTGTTAAGTGCTAAAAAAAATGAAGCGATGTGGTTTGCTCAAATAGAAGAATTTGTCATTCCAAAGAATCAGCGTTCCTAAATTCAAAAAAGAATCAGGATGAGTATCGAAGTTTCTTCCAAGCCGTGCACAAATTTGTGCCGAAGAAGGCACGAGAACGTGGGACCCTTATTAGTTCGTCTGTGATTTGTGCAGGTGGTATGAGAGTGTTAACAGCTTAGTCAAATTCAATCCAATGGGGATTAGGGCACGATTTTTCAATCTCTTGAATGTGCTTTTTATTGGCTTCCCAGCGATTTGTATAAGAAGGGTGAGTAGACAACCACTCTCCGATGTTTTCAAGCCATGAGGATCTCCGACGAAAGTAAGACTGTCCCGGAAAGATTGTGTGTAGAACAAGGCTTCCTCGCATATCGTAGCCCGCCTTGTGCGCTAGCTCAATCCCCAATTTATCAGCCTCATACTCACCTTTTCGACTATCCATAAATATAGAGAAGAGGAAAACCGTCTTCGCTATCGCACTAGTCATCAAGCGCCACGGAAGTGACATGCAAGTAGTCGCGATGTAGAAATCAAATGAAGCGAGGAGAAAGAGCAAGCCGATGTGTTTCCCAACGCTTTTGCGCACATGGCCAATGGCTGCATGGGCAACTTCATGTCCGGAGATAGCTGCCAGGATATCCTCTTTTGTCACCCCCGTGTCTTCGGCAAGATTCCATGTGTCGATCTTATCCAGGAGCCCTTTATAAAAGAAAATTTTTCCTCCGCACGTGGTAAAAGCATTTATTTTGTCCGAATTTAAGATAGAGATTGGCTCTTGACATGCGAGGTGGGACTGCACCTGAAAAGAGATTTGATCAACCATTCTTTGAACACGCGATTGGATCTCTTTGTCTTGTAGTACTCCTCCCTCGATATAAGAAATGACGGGGCAGATGATCTTGCCCAAAAATAGGTCTACACATGTGGGCAAATTCCCAAATTCACGTCTTTGCGTGGCGAGATTAATTGGGAACACCATCTTGTATATGGCTGAGACGGACTCACAGGTCGACGAGTAGACAGAAGATATGCATTGAGAAGCAGCATTGACATATTGCGTTGTGTTTTCCCAAATAGATGCTGCCCACCTTCGGGAAGAAAAAAGCTGCATCAGAGACATTTCTATTCCTCTTAATCATTCATAAAAAAAAGATGCATTGGATCGGATCAATTCTAAAAAATGTTTGGATTTTATTCAAATTCTTTTAAAAAGCAGATGGCTGAGATGTCTGATCGAGCAAACAGTGGCAGTGTAGGGAAGCGCGACATGAGCGGAATATATTGAACTTAAGTGATCATATCTTTGCAGAACTGTCCGGTAAAAAGTGGGGGAAAAGAAGCGCTGATCTTAAGCGCTTAGTATTAAGTTTTCATAAGCACTGTGTGATAGAAAAAGTGTGCCGGTTCTCAAAATCTTCGATGGTAGCTATTCCCTATTCAGGGGATAGCTTTTTCTTTGCATGCGTTTTGTGGGGAGGAGAGGGGGATTGAGGGCAAAGCTTTTCTTGTGCGCCCTGTCTTTCGTGAGACTAATCCCTCGCCTAAAGGTAAAGGCTTCGATGGATTGATACCCAAACGATCTAGCCCAAGGGTTAATCGAACGGCGTTTTACAAGAAAAAACCTCAAAGTCGAGGCGAGCTTTCATCCCATCCCTAAACAGGTGGGATTTTCTGCTCGTCCGAGTTAACCTCGGTTTGAGGTCATCACCTTCATCTGCTTTGTCTCTTCAATGAACCTAATTGGGAGGCCATAGACATAGGTACGCAATCTAGTGCGGCGTGACTGTTCTCATCCCGCCTAAATAGCCTTGGAGGGCATCCGGGATCGTAATCGAGCCATCTTCTTGTTGGTTGTTCTCGATGAGGGCGACCATCAAACGGGAGGTCGCCAGTCCAGAACCGTTCAAGGTATGGCAAAAACAGGGCTTTTCCGAGCCTTTTTTGTAGCGAATCTTTGAACGGCGGGCTTGGAAATCAGTGCAGTGAGACACGGAGGAGACTTCGTAATAGCGACTTTGACCGGGGAGCCACACTTCGAGGTCAATTGTTTTGGCTGCGGCAAACGACATATCTCCAGTCACGAGTAGCATTACGCGGTAGTGTATGTTGAGCTGCTGCAAAACGGTTTCTGCACTGCGCAGTATTTCTTCGTACATTTGATGACTGTCTCTTGGATGAGCGATGCAAAAAAGTTCCACTTTGTTGAATTGGTGTGTCCGAATCAGCCCTCTTTCCTGAGAGCCTGCAGCTCCCGATTCACGACGAAAACAGGGAGTAAACGCAGTGTATTTTAATGGCAAACACTGCTCGTCAATGATCTCATCGTAGTGAAGGCCGTTTAAAACTGCTTCAGATGTAGGAATCAAATACAGGTCATGTTCATCCCCTTTGATTTTGTAGAGTTGATCCTCAAATTTGGGCAGATGTGCCGAGCCGTACATGATGTATTGGTGACAGGCAAGGGGGGGGATCCACATCTCAAATCCGTTTGCCACATGGATATCGATCATGAATTGAATCAATGCCCATTCGAGGCGTGCACCCAAGCCGCGGTAGCAAGGCCAATTAGCCCCTCCAACTTTTGCTCCCCTTTTAAAGTCGAAGAGCTTGAGTGTTTGATTGAGTTCGAGATGGTTTTTGGGCTTGAAAGAAAAAGTAGGCCGCTCGCCTACCTCTTTGAGACAGACGTTTTCTCTTGGATCAAGCGACGATTGTACCTCTTTCATGGGAAGGTTAGGAAGGCGGGAGAGCTGTTCATGCAGATTTTTTTCTAGATGCGTAATTTGTCGATCCAATTTTTGGATTGCCTGACCGAGCCCAATGACTTCGCGCATGAGCGCACTCGTGTCCTCCTTATTTTGCTTTTTTTCTCCCACCTGTTTAGCATGTCGATTTCTCTTATTTTTTAGTTGCTCAACTTCATATTTGAGCGCAGAAGCCTCTTCATCCATCTTTAGAAGAGGCCCGAGAACCACTGCTTTTTCTTTTGTTTGTAGACGCGCTTCAATCTGTTCGGGATTTTTTCTAATCAGTTTTATATCAAGCACAAATTTTCTCTTGCTAGGAATGCGAACATACTAGCAGAAGAGGAGTTTTCCTTGAAAGGAACGATTTTTATTGCTAAGATGCAAGGTGAGGGTAATCTTATAACAGTTTTAAAGCGAGTGCCTAATAAAAAACAGTTGAAAGCGTGTAGCCCACTGATTCTCCGTTTTCATCGGCTCATGGACGCTTTTGCTAAATCGGACGATGAAAGGGACTTTTATCTAGATCGAGTCGAGGGCTTTATTCTCTTCGCTGATTTAGATAAAGGGCTCGAGAGGATCGATCAACTCGAAAAAGAGATTGAGAAACATCGAGACCGTTATTGTCTCATTCCCAAAATGACTTTTTATGAAACAAAAAAATTCATGGAGGGTTTTGTCAATGAAAAAGTTTACGATATTGATACTAAAGAAAAACTCTTTGATATTATTCAATCAAAAGAAGCTCGTGAAAATTTTCTTGAATTTATCTACGACAATTTGACAGAACTGGAAAAATGGCAACAATATTATCATGAAAGATCCCGGATTCGAGTGATCGAATGGCTGAGAAACGAGGGATTTAGTTTTGTTTTTGAGGAAGATCTCGATCTTTCAAGGCAGTCTTTGGAAAAAGTCAAACAGCACCTTTTTGAGCTGAAAGTATCTCGAGATATCCAGGCAATGCGCGATACGATTGCGGCGAAGGCACAAACTTACTATTCGACCGAGGCTTTAAATCCAAGGCCTAAAAGGGGCCGCCCTCCCAAGCAGGCGGCAAAAGTGGATATCGAGCCCAACTACACGCTCGATATCTACGAGACTGCATTACCCGAAGTCCGTCCCTTCTTATATATGCCAGATTTTACGAGCACGTCGGTGACGTTTTCCGCTAAATTCGATACTGAAGCTCAGTTTATTGCAAGTTTAAGAGGGGGCGCTCGAGTTAAAATTGACTCCCGCCTAGAAGCTCTTTCCCAACGTCTCGAATCTCTGCGTCATCTTTCTGATCGCCTGCGCTCTTCTTCTGAGCTCGATTTGGCGAAGGAAGGAAAGCTTTTTGAAGCGCTCAGCCATCGGCAAGTCGCTTCAAAAAATGGGAAGGTGGCCGGAGTCGTGAAGGGGCTGTTGCCCAAAAAAAGGGGGTACCCACCTAAAGAAAAGAGTGAGATTCAAGAAATCATTAAGAAAAAACGAGCCGCTGGCATCAAACAGGTCACCCAAATCAAGGGTAGAAAGAAAAAGTGACTATCGTGCAAAAGGGGGTTGCTGCACGCTCCCTCAACAGATCGACGCAAAAAATGTGCCATCGGGCATTGAAGGTCATGCTTTGTTGCCGCTACGCAGATGACAAGATGCAAAAGCTTGTGCGGCAGAATAAGGGAGCTACTTTTCATCTGTGCGTCAACGGGCATGAGATGATCGGCGCTCTGAGCGCTCTTTCCTTACAACCGGGGAAAGATTGGGGATTGCCCTATTACCGTGATCGTGCGTTTAGTCTGGGCCTCGGATGCACACTTGAAGACCTTTTCGGTTCTTTTTTAGCGCGGGAAGTGAAGCATCACTCGGGAGGACGGATGATGCCCGAGCATTTCTCTCATAAAACACTGCGGATTCCCTGTCAATCAAGTGTAGTGGGTTCCCAATTTCTACACGCTGTTGGGGTCGCCAAAGCCTCCCGCCTTGCAAAAAAAAATGAGTTGGTCTACGTCTCTGCGGGAGATGGGGCCACTTCTCAAGGGGATTTTCACGAGGCATTAAATTTCAGCTGTCTACACAATTTGAGCGTTCTTTTTGTGATCCAAGACAATGGGTGGGCCATTTCGGTCCCCGTAGAAGAGCAAACAGCCGGTGGATCGATTGCCCCTATTGCCAGAGGCTATCCCGGTTTGACCGTGCATGAGATCGATGGGTGTGATTTCGAGCAAGTCTCAGAGGCTTTGCGCGCCTCCGTGACAAAAGGGCGTGCCGGTTTGGGGCCATCACTTGTCGTTGCCAAAGTACCCCGTCTGGGGGGGCATAGCAGCAGTGATGATCCGAAAAAATATAGGACATATGAGTCTCTTGAAAGGGAAAAAAACCTCGATCCACTTCCCCGGTTTGAGCGTTGGTTAATCGAAAGGGAGGTGATGACCTCAGAAGAGATTCAATCAATGCACAGCCAAGTTAAAGAGGAGGTGGAAAGAGCTGCAAGGGCGGCGGATCAAATTCCCTTTCAAAGTCCAGACCGAATTCTCGACCATCTCTACAAGCCGCTTGTTGCATTACCTCGTGAACATCAGATTGATCGGGGCGAGTCTATTGTGATCATGGATGCCCTCAACCATGCTCTTGATGAAGAAATGGAAAGAGATCCGGGCGTTTTGGTGTTTGGACAAGATGTCGCGCATGGCAAGGGAGGCGTTTTCGGAATTACGCGAGGTTTGACCGAAAAGCATGGTAAGGATCGATGTTTCAATTCTCCCCTTGCAGAATCCACAATCATTGGAGCTGCCATCGGTCTTTCTGTTCATAGCCATTTTAAGCCGATTGTCGAGATTCAGTTTTGTGATTACATCTGGACTGGGATCAATCAGTTGTTTAACGAGCTGTCTAGTTTTCATTACCGTTCTAACGGGGAGTGGAACTGTCCAGTCGTGATCCGTGCTCCTGTAGGTGGTTACATTCAAGGAGGGCCTTACCATTCCCAAAGTATTGAGGCGTTTTTGTCCCATTGTCCAGGTCTCAAAGTGGTGATGCCGAGCAATGCAGCCGATGCTAAAATGTTGTTAAAAAGTGCCATCAGGGATCCGAATCCCGTCATTTTCCTCGAACACAAGGGGCTATATCGTCAACGGGTGTTTTGTGCAAGACCTGAACCTTCAAAAGAAGAACTGTTGCCCATTGGAAAAGCTAAGATCGTGCGTGCAGGATCAGATGTAACGATCATTTGTTATGGCATGATGGTCTCTCTTTGTTACGATAGTGTTGCCCAGCTCGGCGACGTTGATGCTGAAATTGTTGATTTGCGTACCCTGAGCCCTTTTGATAGTGAAACAGTGTTGAGTTCTGCAAAAAAGACGGGTAAAGTGCTGATCGTACACGAAGCACCTCTCACGTGTGGTTTTGGGGCTGAAATAGCGGCGCAAATCGGTGCAGAAGGATTTGAATTTCTCGATGCTCCCATTAAGCGATTGGGGGGTCTCAATGTGTGCGTTCCTTATTGCAAGGCTCTTGAAGAGCGCGTTCTTCCTCAAAAATCGGACATTATTTCTGCTATTCGTTCGCTTGTTCTCTACTGATTGATCCGTTTTGCTGTGGTAAAAAATGATAATAAAGAATCTCCACCCAATCCTTTGATGATAGATATTCCCTTTCTTTAGATAGACGCATTCCTCACAATCTTTTGGGGAGAAAAGAGAGGCATAGCCCCTCTTTTCCGCCATTTGCTTTCACTGTTTTGAGGCATTTTTTCATTAAATTCTCAGCCTGACTGCAGTCAGGCTCAAGGTCTAATTGAAGCATGTCCCTTTAGCAGTAAAAGAAGTAAAAGCAGATGGGGTTTATGACTTAAAGTCAAGGTGAGAAGAATGATGCGGGCAAGAGGAGTTGAGCTTCTTATAGTTTTTCCAAAGCCTGCCATTTCCGATATTCTCGAACAGTATTTGACGGGATCGCATAGGAGCGCGCCATAGTATTTTTTAAGTTGGGCTAAAATTTCCATCGATTTCCTCACTCTGCCGTCCCAAAACGTAGGAACCAGATATTTGTGCTGTAGTAAAGGGCGGTAAGCTTGGATGAATGTGAGTTTTTTTTCAAAGGAAACGAGAGTTTTTAGTACAGTAAAAAAGGGAGTTGATTGTGAGTGCATCCCAACCAGGAGACGTATCCACCACCACGAAATCGAATTGATTTTCCAAAGGGAGGAGTGCTTTGGGGAGGGTGTGCTCTCCCCCAAAATCGGTTTTCCCGATCGACCATTTCAATCTGGACAAAGCACTTCCACAGGCTAGAATCCACAAATTATCTCTTGCTTTGTGGATGGCTTCGTTCACCTAGATTTTTTCGTTTAAAACCTTTGCTAAGCCATGGGGAGGATTGATTCCAAGTAGAAAATCATCTTTTCCCTGATCATCTGTATCTACAAGAAGGGCTTTTTTCTTTAGTAAAGCAATTCCGTGAGAAATAGAAACAGAAGTCAGGCTTTTTCTAACACCTCCTTTTGATAGAGCCACACATATTTTCCTCATAAAAAACAAGGATCTTACTGTGCAAAAAGTAAAAGAAGTCGCTAGCTAGGACCAGTTTCAAAAACACCTAAAATGCAAAATTGTTGCAAGCATTGTGGATACACGACTCATAGAGATCACGATGCGTCTCTAAAGTATATTGGCCCTCGGAATAGATGGTCTTACATAAAGAAGCCTTCCCTTTTAGGAGAGAGAGTAGTCACACAATGCAATTAATTTGACATTTTTTTTTCTTGTTCTTTATATATGGGGATATCTCTTAATCGTGAGGCAGATGAGATGGAAGTTAGACAACAGCTGGTCGCCAAAATGAACGATGCTATTGATAAACTCATTGAAAATAGACAGCTGATGAAACAGATCATATCTGACCCCCAATGCGCCATCGAATTGGCAGCGCTTGAAAAAACGCAAGAGAGCTTGCTCGCCCATCTCGCCCATCTACACACTTATAGGCAAAACAAAAGGACGTCCCCTTCCAAGGCGACCTTTGCTCTTCACAAAGAGGCGCATCGCCTGCGTGTAAAACGCCACCCTAGGAGAAGAAAAGCGGCGATTTTGTGAAAGCACCTTCTGGATAAAAAAATAGCATTTAACACTGCCGTTGTGGTACAAGCCTTCTTCATGAAAGGTTTTTGCCCCCTCGCATCTGGTTCTAAGGGAAATGCCCTTTACCTCGGGACAGAAAAGACCAAGCTTCTCATCGATGCTGGGATTAGTTATAGAGCTCTAAAAGAGAAATTGAGCAAAATTGGTGTTGCTATTGAAGAGATCGATGCTGCGCTGATCACTCATGAGCATGTGGACCACATCCGCGGTCTAAACAAGCTCTGCTCTACCCTACAGCTTCCTGTGTTGGCCAACAGTGAAACGGCGAAGATGATTACTTACTCATTAAACATCGACCCCGATTTCAGAATTTTTTCAACCGGGGAACCCTTTGTGTTCGGAGATATTGAGATCTCCCCTTTTAGTATACAACACGATACCCTCGATCCCGTGGCTTTTACATTCTGCGCAATGGGAGCAAAGGTAGGGGTATGTACCGATTTGGGGGTTGTGACGACCCTTGTGGTGTCTCATTTGCACAAATGCGACTACTTGTATGTAGAAGCCAATCATGATCCCTCAATGGTCTACACATCCCTTCGCCCATTTGTGTATAAAAAGCGGGTTTTGGGGAGGCAGGGGCATTTATCGAACCAGGCTTGTGCTCAGCTACTCAAAGAAATTAAGCACCCGTATCTCAAACATGTATACCTCGCTCATCTTTCTAAGGAGTGCAACCACCCCGAACTTGCGATTAAAAAAGTGCGCGAGCACCTGGGCAGAGAAATTCCAATTTCAATTGCCCATCAAGAAAACATTAGCACACACATTTTATTTAATTCATGACGCCTTGCATAGCCTTCTCAAGGCGGCGCGATTTTTATCTTGATTGAAGCTCTTAGCCTGGACGAGCGGGAAACCCCACCCGCTTTGGGGTGGGATGCAAGCTCGCCGTCTATCGGATCTTGCTCCTTCACATATTGTTCTATCAAAGAAAGCGGGGTCCCTCCGCCAGAAGCGGCGAAATAGCTAGGAGACCATAACGAATTCCCCCATAAAGCCGCTCTGATTTCTGGAAAATTTTCTTTCCTAATGAGCCGCGCTGATACTCCTTTGAGTGAATTGACTAAAGAGGATAAAGAAACCTGGGGGGGATACTTGACAAGTAGATGCACATGGTCTCTTTCTCCATTACACTCGACAAGCTCGGCTCCGAAGTCTTTGCATATAGAAATGAAGATTTTTCTCATTGCATGTAGAACGCGGCCAGTCATTGCCTTGCGCCGGTATTTTGTGACAAAGACCAAGTGCGCATGAATGAGAAAAACGCAGGTTCTTCCTCTTCTATAATCTTCTTTTGACTTTTTCATAGACCAAATGATAACATAATTGTATGAAGAAAAGAAAATCGTTTGTGTTCAGACTTCGGCTGACTTAAGAAACAAA
>Ga0126343_10000095_pt1 | contig 24904 bp, 18 predicted proteins | sample Cyp2metagenome_FD_92531 | JGI IMG/M metagenome (GOLD analysis project Ga0126343, IMG submission 92531) | Coral microbial communities from Lord Howe Island, Old Settlement Bay, Australia - Cyphastrea 2 metagenome | ecosystem: Host-associated > Invertebrates > Cnidaria > Coral ...
AACATCAATGTTTGCTAAGGTATAGAGCTAAAGTGGAAAAGGGTATTTTGTTCGTGAGAATCGAGAATTGGTGTTTTAAAAGACAACAGTTTTTTGGGGGGCGGCACCACTTCCGAAGTTTTGACGGCGGTTCTGTGAGAATCAAGGGTGAGACAACTTGTCAGTCTGGGAGAATTTTTTGTATACGTTTAATATCATATCAAGTGTCTGCTTGTGGCTAGTGAAAAATTTGTTTCGGCTGGTGAATCAAAACTGTCACTAGTCACTGGGCTAGTAAGCTGAAAAGTTAGTCTCTTTGTGAACATTTAACCAATTAGCTGTATTCTTGGAACGACTAGTGGGTTCAAATTTCCAATAATCAATTCATTATTGCATTCTTGAAACGACTGGCGGATTCAATATTCAAATAATAAATTAATTAATGTAATCTTGAGGGGTACGCTTCACTTAGTTTGACTGTAAGTGGGCATGATGGGGCCATCTTGCTTGCTAGAATTGCCTACTCTATCTCACAGAAGAACATGTTCCTGTATGTCATATTATAGATCCTTTTTTGACTAAGCTTTTACAGTCTAGATGGCTGGGTATTGGACTCAACTGTTGATTGCATATTTACCAACTTGAAGTGTAACTGGACACACACACACACACACACACACACACACACACACGCAAAAAACGATTTTGGTAAAAATCCAGAAGTTCAAAATGTCGTCACGTTTAGTGAAAAACCCACATGAAAAAAAAAATGTTTAGTACAATTCTCACCTGTTTTTGCCTTATCAGATCTTGGTGGGGGGTCATATGTCTTTGTACCGTGTGTCTTGTTTGTGGGATGAGTGTGCATCTGGCCTGTGGGACTAGTGTGTGACTTGTCTGTGGAACTAGCGTGTGTCTTGTCTGTGGAACCAGTGTGTGTTTGGCGTGTGGGATTAGAGTGTGTCCGATGCATGGGATATGCATGCTTAGACCAGGATCTAAACTCTGGAAACATCGTCATGTGGCGGGGCTCCCCTTCCATCATAGAGTCATACTGTTCTCCAGAATCTTCAAAGTCTTCCCCAGGATCAAGTTCATAAACGTGGGCTTTGTACCCTTCCGGAATAAAGTAAATACTGAGTATTCATGTAAGCCTTTGTTGCCTTTCACACTTCCTCAGGTACACATTGTACATTTTTGGGGCAGAGGGCAAATGAAGAAACAAAAGGCCAAAAAAAAGTTGACTGAAGAGGATGGCTGTTGCAATAATTCAACCTCAGTTAAAAATCTACTAAGGGTTATGTAAACAGGCGCTGGGTAATCTTGTGAAGTTATGGATATAGTAGACTGCAAAACAGTCGTTTTCGGTTGTTTTGGAATGTGCGAAGCGCCATAAGCGTGATCCTCAAGTGTGAAGCGCATGAGCCTTACACGCCCGCACCGTTTTTACACTCGTTCCAGACCTTGCATTCGAAGATTGACCGTCACTGTTGCTCGCGTTCGCAAAAATACAACTGTTTTGCAGTCTAAGGATATGGATGACATACGATATCTAAGAAATGATACAATTCTTACTAGTGTGGACAATTGATTACCAGTTGTACTACATTTCTACCTGAACTGAAAATTTAATGTAGTGTTTAGAAATGTTTGCTGTACGATGACTGACACTGACTGAGAAAAAAGCCAGATTTCCCAGTTACCATTTTGCCAGTTCGTATCAAGACAAGTCATCAGGCAAAACATTTTGTGTGACTCGAGTTTGATTCTAATGCAAAAAAACACTCATGCAGGCAAAACATATATTGTTTTCATACATGTGTATGAATTGTTTTGTGTGGAGACTCATTTTGACACACTGGCAATCGGCAAGTAGGAAGAAAGTGGCCTGTTGAATGGATGTAAATAAAAGAAATTTTGCAACATCCTTTTGAGTATGTAACTTCATTTTTCAATGGGTGTCAGTATTTGCTGGCTTCAACTTTTCTGATTAAACTCCCTATTTTAAGCCCTGGTTAACTCATCAAGAAAAGGTGATAAACATCAACCTTTGACATGAGCTACACAGCCTTTGACCATCTGTGCTTTAAAGTTCAGCTGAACTAATAAGTTCTTACGTCACATAATCTTCTCATTGATATAACATATGCTTACTTCGATTTTGGTTAAAGGAGCGATTAAGCATTGAAAGATCATGTTATTATCTTTAAAAAGATAAATTATACAAAACGTCATCTTACCAGGATCACATTAGACCAATATTTATCAATAGGTCATTATGCGTTTTAACACCCATGAACAACAGATGATAATATCAGGGACTTTAAATGTTTAGCATGAAGCTAAGTTTCTGAACATTGTCTTTTGAAAAAGGCAACAGATAAATGTTTGAGGAGAAACGTGTTAAAAGATCAACAAATTATATTAGTCTACATTCCAGTAGATTTCATCGAAACAAAACGATTGCTCATCAGGAATATGACCTTAGTGTATGACAACAAACAAACTTCCTCAGCTGAATACTAAACCCAAAATTAAGTTAAAGTATGAGCCGTTTAAGGAAGATGAAACGAGGAGAACGAATATTGAGATATGAACAAACCTTGTGCATTGTACGAGTCTTCATCGTGGAGAGGACTGGGAAACACAACCAGCGCAAAAAAGACACCAAATGTAACAAGGAATACTAGAGACACGCACGTTAACTGACAAAAATTGGCATCTTCCTCATTTTCATCCACAACAGTAGTTGGAGGAGGACTTTTCGGGTCGTCCTCAAAGAGTTTAACCTTATATTCAGGTAAACCCATCACAAAATTAAATCGCCCAGGATCTAAGGAGTGAGCTGTATTTACCGGAAACGTCCTCTTCGATCAGCGCGCGTGAGTTTCTGGGCTCCCTGAGCTCCTCTTTATCGCTTCGAATGAAAAGTCGCTTTTGATTGGTAAAAAGGTAACCAATAGACAGTGTGCTCTCTTTGAAAGACGAGTGGCGTTATGGGTAATGGTAACCAAAAACATGGCGGATATAAACGCTAAACAATTTTGGAATTTATATTATGGGGCTGCTTTCCTTAGATGCTAATGCTTGTATCTACCATACAGCAATATTCATTTGCTTTTTCAAGTACGGTGAGACTATCAGCTGTTTGTTAAGGATGCAAGAAAAAGCAAGAAGTCATGCTTTCACGTTTTAACACTTGACGACAACTCTGCTCAATATAATTTCGCGGGATTTTTGGCCCAGATCTTTTATGATATCACTGTTGGGCTGGAAATACATTTGCTTAGAATGGCGGATGATCTGTCAAGCTTCATTGAATCTCAGAAGCGAAAACTTGAACAAGAAAGAGCAGAAATGTCCCGTGCACAGCAAACTGAGGTACGATAAACTTGAGCAAGATCTAATTTAGTCCTCAGTATTACTCCTACAATAAACTATATAAATTAACTTAGCTTATAATTTGTTCAGATTTGTTTTTGTTTTGATTTTACACCCCAATATGATTTTCATTTTATTTTGTTTTAAATTATGGGTATAAACATGCGACAAAAGCAAAATTCCAGCCATAGCAATTTTCTTATGTGGTACAGTGTAGGCCCAAGCGGTGGTGAAAACAAGCAAAACTACTTAGATTTTTTGAGTTCTTCCAAATTTTCATGAGTGTTTCTACAACTCGATAGAAACATGTAGAACATATTTTCTATTTGTTTTAGAAAACACCGCAACGAAAAAAGGGAAGCAACTTGTTTACTTTGATCATCAAAATGTAAATTCTCTTTACTTGTGCCATCATTACATTAACAGCTCGTGCTAGCTCTGTGTTGCTATTAAATTTAAGTTTTTTTTAATTTATTTTTTTTGTGAGTCACACTACTTACAACTTACTACAATCCAATTTACGAAAATAAAAATAAAAATAAAAATAAAAACAAGAAAACAACAACTACTAATAATTATTATTACAACAGTGATAAGTATATAACACTAAGACAGCTTCTTACACTACTTAAACTACTTAACAATATGATGCAGTTTGCATAACTTACTTCACAAAGCAGTACAATTTCTTATTTAACTTACGATACTATTACTTATGCTGCTTACACTGATTAGATTTAAGTTTAAATCTACTAGCATTCTATGGTGAACGCCGTCCTCTGACTGGCTATGCCACCACGTTCTATTTGTGATAGATAGTGAGTACTGTATAGTATTGTGTATTGGGTGCCACTGGTGTTTTTGAAGTGTCTGTGAAGTGGATTTAGATGAAAGTTTTGATTGATAAGTAGAAAAACATTAAGATTATTCGCTCTTGACATCTATGGGTGATAGAAATCTGGAGCTCATAAAAATTAATACACACATGATTTTCAACCATTCGTATTTTCTTAGGACTGTTTTCTAATGAATGTTACCAATATGTGAGGCATGTGAGGTATACGATAGCTAGGATTCCAGTCCCCCATAAAATTCTAACGACAAAGTAAGCAAATTCAGGCTATATGATTAGATTGCTAATGGTCTGCGGTCACTGAAATGTGCCAACTGACAATTTTCTCTGTCATGGTGAGTGAAAGTTGCGCTCAGGAAGTGTAGTTTGCCTTCTTCCCAGTTTATGCTCATATTACGTTCTTGCATTTGTATTGAGTGACCGAACGGTGAGAAAGAAAAAGGGAGAGACAGTTGATACTGTCGTTTGTACTTTTGATAATTTGACCAAACATTGATTCATTTTTCTAGTAAGTTTCATTTTTAATCTGTTGGTTGCCAATTGGCGACTTTCACCATGGTGACCAAAATGGTCGTAGTTTGGAGCGCTGATCTAGGGTAACCAGACTGTTATTAACTTATTTAGGTTAATAAGAATGAGTTGCATGTTAGCTTTCATGTCTTGCTGGCTTGCACTTTGTGCAGACCCAAAACTACCTATACTGGGATGCAGGTTCCTCTCATTCTTTTCTGCTATCTTGTTCTTGAAAGTTTGGAAATCTTTCGCTAAATCTTCCAACTGCCTCTTGAGGTTATCTAACATTGTCTCCCATTGAATAACAGATAAATAAGGACTCGCACTTCAGAAACAAACAATAAATTAAGAGTCTGCAGACACAGACACGTGTGTATGGCAAGCCTTGATTAGCCTTTGCTAGTTTAAGTGTATTGAGTGAATAGACACTGTAAGAACCATGAAAACTGACTGTAACTTGGTTTGCATACTAATTTGGGTTCATTTTTGAGCTTGCGTTTAAAGTTCAGATCACTGTCTGTAATAAAATTACAGTCGTTTCCAAGTCCGTTTTGCCCAAGTCATGTTGCCCCACCTCGGAGTCATTTTGCCCCAACTCAAAGTCTTTTCGGCCCAACTCAAAGTCATTTCACTCCAACTCAAAGTCGTTTCGCCCCAACTTTAAGTTGTTTCACCCCTTCCAAAACAAAACAAGCACTGTTGAGACCTTACTCTACAGGTAAAAGCCGTGGAAGGTTTATTAAGTTTTCAAATACTGAGATCGGCCAACGATTGATCAGCGGACTTTGTTTGACTTTGTCGCCATGTGAGTCCAACAACACTACTTCTGATCTACAAGCATAATCAAACAAATATATTTAGACTCAATGGCTCTTTAACCATGCAAATGTTAAATGAAAAGCTTTAAATGGCGTTTGGTACTCTACAGGTAGAAGCTGTGGAAGGTTTATTAAGTTTGACAAATACCAGCGACCACTGAACCGGCAGTGCATTATCAACATGGCGTGGGCAGGAAAGAGAGACTGGGGAGAGTGAAATGAACAATAATTTAAAATGTAACCGACAACTTCATGTCACAAAGGTGACATTTTATTCCTCTTGTGATTTGTAAATACATTGGAAATTATTGTAAACTAAACGACTTTAGAGTTAAGGCGAAATGCCTTTAAGTTGGGGCGAAACGACTTTGTGTTGGGGCGAAATGACTTTCAGTTGGGGCGAAACAACCTGTTTCCCTGTAATAATGAAGTGTAAAACTGGGTTTGAATCATGATATTTATTATTTTTTGACCACAATGCAAAACAACCTGCAACATACTTATTTCCATATCTCTCAATAAGAAAACCGTACTAAGAAAGTCGCAGTCAATGACCAGTGACTTGTGTAGTTTGTAGGAGTTTGTAGTCAAGCTGTTGGATCCCGTCCCTAACGTGCCTGATATAGATGGGCAAATGAACTATCCCAGCCTACAAACTTTTGAGGAAAATCAAATTCAAATTGAATTTGTTTTGAGCTAATAAGAATGACCTTCCGCTTGTACATCAAAGTTAAAATTTGCTCCAACAGCAGGCCTGAAAATTGGTTTTCTCTTCGCCCTGAAGGCTAGTTGTATGTTATTATGTACTAGGCTTCATTTTACATACTGGTTACTAGTTGTATGGACCAAAGTTATGGTTTTCTGTTACTGGAGATGTTTATGATTTGTGACAGGGAGACAGCTCCCTCCAGCTAAAACATTTTGACTTGAACCCTGTGTTTATCATCAAAGATCATGATCTTCCTGTACCTGCCTTTAAGGTATTCCTCTGTGTTGCTGTAGATCTCTTTTTAAAATTAATCAAACTTTGTTTGTATGATCATTTCTCAGGTTAAGACATTACAAGGAACAACTAAACATTTGAATCAAGAATATGTCATACACCGGGAAGGCGATTTTACAGGATCATGATCATAATCATTATTCTTCATTTTCATTTTTGTTATCATTAGGATCGTAGCAGAACAAGCCCAAGAGGATACAAACCTGACAGCAGGTAATATTACATGTAGCTCTGATGTGTCAGTGACTTGCCTCAATGTAAATGTGTGATGCAGTTTTGAGTTCATTATTTGGCTGTGTGACTGTGCGATGCAGTTCCAGTCAAAGACCCACACTTCATCCTTGCTCACCATAGAGGCTTTAGTAGCTCAGTGGTTAGAGCGTCCAGCTACATCACTGAGGGTCATGGATTCAAATCCCATCTGGAAGTTGAGTTTTTTCCGAATTTATGTCATTTCTACATTTAATGTGCCAGTGATTAACATCAAACCTCAGAATAATATATCAAATGAGTGCAAAGCCAATTATACAGCTTATATTCAAAAAGCAACAACAAGAGCTGAACAGCACAGGGAAATTTCCTTCTTGGTACTCTGTCCAAAGTAGGATCAAGACATGGCAGCCTAAGAGTTGTAATCTTGGATTTCTAGTCATGCTAGAAGTCAAGGTTCAGTTGCTGGCCAGGGTAACTTTGTTGTGTTCTTGCGCTAGGCAATGTAGCGCTTTCTCTTTTAAATGCTAACCCTGCTGTGGACTAGCATCCCATTAGAATATCTGTAACCACTGGCCTGATAAACCAGCTACGCTTGATGTAAACTTTTACTTTTTGTTATGGTACACCATATGCACTTCCTGTTTGTTCAGATTTTCAGTACCTCTCAATTGATATGAGATGTCAAAAGTTTAAAGTAATCACACCCTGTTGACTGCCAACAGGACATACATGTGTGTATCACAGTAAATTTCTAGATCTATGACTCATATTTTTAGCTCGTCCTCCTTGTTAGTGAACTTAAAAACATGTTAAATGTAGGTGCTCGATTTTTCCCCCTCTCAAAGTAAAGTTCTTTTACTGAGAAACAAGAAGGCGAGGTCTCATTTCCTAATAATTTTAATTATTATTTCCCGATTTAAATTGATACAAATTTTATTTAGATTGGACCAGAAATATTGTTATGAATCAGTTCTGTCTGTTTTTATCCACCAAGGCATGGACGAGGAGTTCCCTTTCCTGCATCCGAGACCAAGATAACGGCAAAAGGTAGTGCATTTTGATATTTTTTAGAGCTCTGGTATTTGGACTTTCAGGTATACAGTGGAATCCTACCTTATAGCCACCCCATTTATCTGGCCACCTTTTTATTCTGGCCTGAAAAAATGCTGTGTCAATCATTTTTCTTATTTAAAGAGCCCCTTGCATATGGCCACCCTGTTAATACGGCCAGAGGTTTTGTGGCCCATTGTTGACCGGATCAATGGGGTTGAATAGATCCACTATTTAATTACTTCTATTGATAGGGCATAAGATAAGAATAGCCTGCTACATATCTGAATTCAGATAGAGAATGGCTCTTATAAAATTAAACTCCTTTTTGGACTTAAAAAAATTATAATAGCAATAAAAATACATTAATGATAAATAAATTATTACTTAACAGTGCTAAATGTTAATCTATCATTTGTGGATTTCTTTCAACAGCGACTGTTGAGGACGATAGTGATGTAGGAGGATTGAAGTTAGGCGGTTATGAAAAACATCAACAGAAATTACGGCAGGAGAGGAAGGAGGATTATAGAAAGTATCTTGCAGAGGTATCTTGTGAAAATGAAACTGAAAATTTCTAGAAACAGGTTTAGGATGTGTTCTTTTGGGATCAACTGTTTCAACTACAACCAGTTTGGGTTGATAGGGTTGATGTTTCTCGACAGAAAGCTTCTCTAACCATTTTCAGTTGAAATGCAGTAACTCCTGGGAATAGTCCTTATGTGAGCGTCAATCACGCAGCATAATCACCCAAATGCTTTTTTAACTGTCTTAACATGGTTTGAGGACACTTAACACTGTTGTTCAGCCAAACCAAAGCAACTGGGAATGGTTTTTCCTCAGTAGAACATGAAAAACCCTAATCAACCCCACAGACCAGAAGCAGTTGATGCCAAAAGAACACAACCCTAACTTTGACATTTTTTAACTGTACCAGAGCAGTATTACTTAATTTAATGTCTTTATTGTAAAATGTGATTGTGTGAGATAATTGTAATTTATTTTAATAAGAGAGTAATCACTTTTCTGATCATGAGAAGGGTGGCATGTGTTAGGGCATTTTGTCCCCTGAGCCAAATCAGCATTTTATTCCTAACATTACCTTTGCCACTGAATCCATTGAACAAGATGAAACATTTGGCAACTGACTAGTGTGACCCCTTACTCTAAAATTTAGTTTTAACACTCTGGTCATGTTTTTTTATTATGCTTGTTGATGGAGCATGCCAATTCTCCATTTTTTTAGAAAAATTTCCGCAGCTCAGGCAAAGCTGATCCCGTTTTGTCAGAGAGTAGATCACCATATCAAGGGTACAAAACAGGAGAGGTCAGTAGTTTTGTTTTTGTTGACGTCTTTTGGAAAGATCACTGAATTTACTAAGTAATAATAAAAACGTTTGTTTTGTTTTGTTAGAGTGTCAAAAAAGCAAACTTCACTGTATGGAATATGGCCAGTAATTCAAAAGTAATTGCTTTCATCCAGTAAAAGAAAAAAATCCTGATTTCTGAATTTCATCCAGCTTCAGTTTTTCTGTTTCTTTTTTTTGGGGGGGGAGGGTGATGGGGGGGGTGAGGGAATAAGAAGATCATTTCAGTTTTGACAAACTCAATATGGCAGTTGACCTTTTGTTAGGTGTAGACGTTTAGTGCTTATTAATTTTAAGTTGATATTAAATAGCTGAGGGATCAATCCACTTGTCCACTGATGCAGTATATTAAGAGTTTCAATAGCAACCACTCTGTGCTTTTGAGGTTTCCATATGGCACTCTACATTACAGAGTAGTGTATTATATAATCTGCAAGGAGAATTTTGATGTTTTGAAATTCAATATAAAAACAATATTATTGGATGCAGCCTGCTGGCTACATGTCAAGTGTTTTGTAGGTAGAACTTTGTTTTGAATTACTTCAGAAATGTTTCATCCTTTGTCGAGGCAAGTTAGGATGGTTTGTATGTGTTTAACAGTGTTGTAAGTAGAGTGAATCACCCCAAAAAAAATAATAAAAAAAAAGTGTGTACAAACAAACAAACGTGCATTTAGCTGTTGCAACACTGTTTCATATACTGGGAGTTTAGAACAGTATACCTGCCTAAAATAACATCGTATCACTCACTGCCAGCTTATAAATCAATGTTGATAGATTTGGTATTGACTATCCAAAAAACCTCTCAGACAGGCTACAGAGTAAGTGATATTTGTCTTACTGGGATGGTAGGCCTGTATGCCTAATTGAAAATCATTCTGTTCCTTTTTTGGTGAATACACATTTGTGATTACATTCAGCATCAGCCATTAATAATTAATGACTGAGTGCTTTGTTCATCACAGACATTTGCATAAGGTCAATTAACTTTGCCAGGTGGCACATAAATTTGCACTGCCAATATTGGGAAGAAAATATTAGCACTACAAATTAACAGGTATAAAAAGGTAATGTTTTTAATTTGCATCTTTTAATTTCACATGTGGAAAAAAGCCAGAGAATCTTGTGTGAAATTCAATAATTCCACTTCAGTCCATGCCAAGACAAAAAAAGTCACCTGATCCTTTTCAAAATGATGGAATTATGCAAAGATTAGTATACAGGTGAAGGGCTAAAATGATAAGCAAAATAAAATTTCCTACGCTGATGACATTATATGGACTGGGTCCACCTGGAGTTCCTATGTGAAGCAAATCGCACTGTGGAAAGGTTTGGACTACTTGGAGGAAAACTGAGGTTCCCTAGCCATCACATTTTGGTAAAAATTTTAAACTTGAACTTGATTGCTGGACCAAATAGTAATTATTGTTTGCATGTTTTTGTTATAAGAATTGAGATCTCTGGTTGGAGTACACGAGCTGGTGTCTGTACCTTATGATGATGAAAAAAAATATATAACTGTGTATTAATTTCAAGCTCTTTACTTGATTTAAAGGGTCTACTAATTGCTTAGTATTTTAACTGGCTTGCACAATAATTTAATGACATCAAGATCTTGCTGTTTTTAAAGAAATAATGCAAATTATAAGTTTAAAATTCAGAAATGTTGTATCAGAGTGGTGGATTTATAATGTGCTCTAGGGTTTACCTAATGCAGAGCTTTATTTTGATAATATTTTAAATCATTTCTCTGATGTCAAAAAGTGTCTTTCAAATTGGAGGAAACTTTAAACTGATACAAAAATACATCATTCAATGAAAAAAATTTTCATCCAAAAATAAACAAGGATTGTCTTGACTGAAAAAGACTATGACTGAATGAGAATGACAAATTTTAAAAAAATATTCAAAAAATCAAAAAAGATTGTTTTCCTCCTCTTGAATCTTGATCAAAATATAGAATAATTCCCTGTAGTCAGAGCACAATAACAATTTTTAAAAAGTGGAGTATTTTGTTAAGCTCAAAGGAACTTCATCAGCCACGATAAATATGTGGATGGTTATGAGGGTCATATCATGTTCATTAGGGTCTTAAAGGAGCTAAAATAGTGTCAGTCATAGATGTTAGCTAATTCAAAGCCATTGTGACTCTTATCAAAGAGGGTTCTCCTAACTGGATCTCTGTTGCCACCCGTATGGGACATTTGAAAGTATTGCTTCCTGCAGCAAGAATTTTTAATTGAAAAATGTCGGTCAACTTTTTCTAGATGTACTATCTGTAGAATACAGTGTAGTTCCTTTGATGGGTCCTGAAAGGCGTCTCCAGTGAGGTGTTCATTAATGTGGTCACAGTCTGATGTATCTGAAATGCTTGGACATAATATTAATTTTGTATCTTAGGCTCAAGCTAGAAGGGATGAGAACGATGATGGTGATTATTCCCTTCGAAGTGAAAGAAGAGGAAAGGAAAATTATGATGTGAGTTTGTTTTTTGCACTGTGTTTTTTTATGTAATCAAAAATCGTTTCCTCTTCAAGCTTGATCCTCCTGATTATTTTGGGCTTAGTAAATAAACTTTCAAATTACAGTGTATGAACAGTTAAATTGATCAATGTATTCAGTTGAAAGTTTTTTTTTGCATTATTCAGGACTCTAGAGATTATGACAGCCAAGATAGAAGTAAGTTCTTAGCAGAAACTACACTTGTTGCACCAAAAGCTTGCAATCAATAGTCAGCTTATAGTATTTTTCTGAATTTGTTTTGAATTCATTTATTTTTTAATAAATCATTAGGGTTTGAAGGCTAAAATGTGATGTCAATTGTTATATATATCCCTACATGTTAGTTTCCTGCTCTCAACGTGATTGCAGAACAGTTTAAAACAAAGCCAACAAATATTGTTATTGGAGAGACTACAATGTACCTGAAAAAGAGAAAATCAAGACTAGCTATCAGTCCATCTTAGAGTATTAATAATAATTAGTGGTAGATGTATCATTCAAATATACAAACTAAACACTTTCACGAACTCTAATAAAAGATGTGTATGAAGAAAACAACTGTCAGCTGTTTTTTTATTAAGCACTAAGTTCTCTGAATTCACATTTAAGAAGTTATTGTCAAAGTACGGGGAATCAGTACTTTTAGTGAAGTCTGAATGGACCAAATTATAAATTAACTTTCAGCCTGTATTGTTTTAGGTGGCACCCGAAAACCTGAAAACTTATTTGAGTCTTATGAGGAACTTTTACAAAGGAAGCGTGCCCAAGAGAAAAGATACCGGTATGATCACATGATTATTGTCATAAGTGACAATGAATGGTTATTGTGAGACTTTGCAAGAAGGCAAGACTAGATGTCAAAGTGTTCAGATTTTATGACATTCAATCATCGGCTGAGTTCTATGTGAAAGAAAAGTAGTATTAAGGTCCGGATTTAATGTGCAAGCAGAAAGCTTGTTTAGTTGTTAGACTTGTTTAACAAACCAAAATTGTTTCACCATGCCATAATGCAGTTCTGTATATTTTTCCTTTGTTGCTTATAGAGGATTTGATGACCCGGACTCTAGAGCAGACAGGTTAAGTAATTTCCTATTTGCTTTCAACCTCATAATTAATTAGTTAATTGAATTTTATTAATTGTCTTTGAAGTTGACCAGAAGGCTTTACCTTTTAACCAGCAGGCCTATGAGATTGAATGCGCCACAGTATAAACAGCAGTCTAGAAGTGATGGCTACCTCAGTCGGAGATATGATGATGAGGATTATGATGTAAGATGTGTACCGGTTTGTTATTAAAGGGGCTAAGTCACACAATCTTAAGCAATTTCAGCACTGATAAAATGGTTGTACAGTAGAATTAACTAAAATATCGCAATAACAGCTCAAAACTACAGAAGAACTCAAATAAAGCACTTGAAAGCCAAAAACGGACTTCGATGGAGGAAACTTGAAAGCATTAAAATGGGTTGCATTTTTGACCCGACTTTTTTGCAGGTTTATCTCAGTTTAGATCAAAATGTCATTTACACGGAAAATCATTGTCATTTGTTATGTGGCTGTGATTTTGCAAATGAAAGACTCTTGCTCTGCCATTTTGATGTTTATAACTCATAATATCATTGACAAAATTAAACAAATTTACCTAAAATAGCACAACCTAGCCGCTTTAACTACTATGAGGTCAGCGCTGGGGGGTCTGGACCAAGCTGCAGGCAAATTGCATTAATTAACGTGCAAATAAAGAACAAGACAAACGTTTTCCAATATGGAAGCTCTCTTCAGAAGATACACCGCAACCTCTGTGTCTTATTGCATCTCCATGATCTGATCACTGACAGTGAGCGCACAGCAAATGTTCAGCTGATTCTTGTTAAGGTTATTCCCCAGTATTGCATTGCACATCCCTACTGCGCATAATTTTACTCGTGATTAGCGCGCGCATTAAAAAATGGTGGCTTTTTCTTTGCGGCTAGACCTCGCCAAAGAGGTAAATCGTCATTTTCTCGAAAACGAGCTTGGTGACCTATCATTTTTTTCTGTTTTATTGAATTGAGTAGTAAATTTCTCTATGTAAAATGAATATGAGCCAATTCTCAGTGTCGAGCAAGAAGCAATCGTTGAAAACGTGAATTTAGCAAGCAATCATGGTGCTATTTATAAGGATTTATATGGCATAAACAAGGAGCTGTCACTCCTAAACGAACGTGGGGACCCCCCAGTTTTATTTTCAAATTTAAGTTCCTATAATACAAACAATCAGTGTAGGTTCTATTTCAGTGGAATGACCTTAAGTCAACATGGAACTTTTAGTTTCTTACAAGAATTATCTTGATCATCATTTTGAGTCTGTGACTGATAGTATTCCTTATTTGATAAATTACAACAAATTGGATGAAATGCCAAAAATTTAGGCATTTTTACTCTAATCTGCTGTTTTGTTTCCTGTTAAGCAGAGTTTAAGCAGAAATCGACCAAGAGGCAGGAGAGAAAAGAGCTTTGAATCAAAGTAAGATGATAAGTTAATAATGAATCCAGGCAAATTTTATTTCCTTTGTATTAAACCCATTCAAAGTGAGCAGTCCCAGGCAAGTTCCATAAGACGCTTTAGGGTGATCCTTGCTGACATCCTTATTTACATAAACCTTCTTTATCAGCAAATAAAATAATAAATATCTGTATTAAAATTTAAGTTCCTCAATAGTGTACTGACTGATTTTAACAATGAAAAATCTTTGTTAATAGGTCCATTTAGGGTTGTTAACAAAGTAACTGCTTTTTTTCTTTAGGCGTGTCCGTTTCCATGGTGACGATGACTTGGATGATGAGTAAGAAATTTGATTGGTTCAATGTTGGTAGCTGGGAGCCATATTTGATTCATATGCCAATTTTATTAAATGCTATTGAAATAGTTGCTACCCAGTAAATTGTAAGTTGTGGTGTATGTATCAGTTTTATTGCTCTTGTTACGTACTCATCTTATTTCACAGGGCATGGGTGAAACCTAGAAGAAGACTGGATTATTACGATCATGATGACGAGGAAGAGGATGATCTTTCAGAATGGGTAAGTCTTTTCATCATGAGAGATGCCATAGTCTGTTTCGCAACCGTTATTAGGGTTGTCATGGTCATACCTTAATTATTCCCCCGCTTGGGGGAAGAATGTTTCGCGACAAACCTAATAAGGACTGCGAAGAAGACTTGCGATGCTGTGGCCCAATGGTTTCCGTGTTTGCATGTTTATCCAGGAGGGATTTATGTTTTGGCTGTATCAGTAATGTTGTTTTTTTTGTGCACACTGAAAGACACTCCTCTCAAACTGAGCGTCTCTCCACCATGCACCCTGGATTATAAATGGGTACTTGTTTATCTTTGAGGCAGCCTCCAGCTCCCTATTGAGGGGTAATACCAACTCTCCTAGCCACCAAACACATACTTTACTAACTAACTGCATGTCAGTAGTATTTTGCAAGGATAGTGCCTTAGTCGTGTGTCAATCATAACACATTCATTTTGATGATCTTTAGCTTCGAAAGAGAGGGAAAAGACCACAGCGAAGAAACAGTGCACATCTACCAGACAGGTGAAATGTTGCCTTCATTTTGTTTTCACTCTAAGTTATTGGGTCACCATAGTATTAGGGGTTGTTCCTTTTTTTGGTGTCCTCATTAATTTTTTAAGTACCTTGATTGCTTGAAATTTTAGGGTGTATTCTGTTTATTTTAAGAATTTACCGAAAAATGACAAAACCTTTAAGTTGGAAAGACATGTGTTGACAGAACTTATCGTCATCTTCATTTTGAAAGAACTTTTTTCTTAAATTTCTTATTTGATTGTTTTTTACTGTAGGGAACTCCCTCAGGAAGAAACTCTTCAGCGAAGCAAAACGGACACCAGCATTAGATCACAATCAGCACCTCTGGAAGGAGCTGGAATAATAGGAGGTGAGTAGTTCAACACTTAAGCTACAAGCTGGACCATAACTGGCCTTGCACAAGGTGCTAGTGATCACGAGTGTAACAGGACCATAACATGGTGCCTGTTCCTATGGTTCTTTACGTCTCTCTCATCGTTCCATCCATCGTGCCTTATCATTCCCATCGTGCCTTATGGTTCCTATTGTGCATATACGGGGTACCTTGCTCTCTGTGGAATTTATCCCATCACATTAATCAAACTTTCCAGATGGTTTCGCTGTTGCTATAAGGTGAATGCTTTAGGGAGTTGTGGTTCCCTAATGGTTGGCTCGTTGGACTGCAGAGCAACTGGTCTGTATTGGTCAGGGTCATTGCACGGGTCAGTATATAGTGTTCTTTAAAGATCAAGATTTTTTTTTTCAGGTTCACAGGAGACCAGGAGTGCAAAGGCCAGAAAGCAGGAACAGTATAAGAAAGAGCTTCAACAACAAATGCAAGAACAGGCTGATATCAAGAAAAGGTACCCAGTAAATTATCATAATTATGATGTTAAGGGTAAGATATCTTCCAGGAGAGAGCAAATACTTTGCGGCAAAAAGCTTGATGTTTTGGCTCAACACCTTCCTTTCCTGCACAAGTTTCTTCTGATGGATCTTTCCAGTTCATAGCTGCACTCTTACGAGTACAACACCCATAAATTTCTTTTGACCTCCACTGCACATACATGTATAAAGGCAGTGCTTGAAAAAATTCACATCCATCTGTCTGGGAGAAGTAGATTTTTCTTCTTGGCAAGGAACTTTTCATTCTCACTTGCCCGATGGGCAAGGGATCAGGCAATTAAAATGCCAACTAGATCATTCAAAAAGAAACAAACTAAGGCTTGCAGAGGGCAAGCAAAATGTGAGAGCTACTTGTCCCATGCACAAGCTGGATTTCAAGTTTATCTTTGAGCCCTGAGGAAGCAACCTGGAGTTACATTTGCTTATCACTTGCTTCTGGTCACCTTTTTTTATCCAGAGAGAAAATGCTTCATTTAGGAGTTGAGCAAAATGGTGGCAAGCCACAGAACTCTCAGGTGAGTTGCAGCCTTTGGAACCTCTGTCCCTGTCAGTGTCTCCTTGTGTTGGGGAGAATCAAATGTGTCAACCACATTATTCACCCAGACAGTTTTCTTTCAGCTTGAAAGAACACCTCCAGATGTCAACAGAAGATCACATCCACCCCAATCACAAGGATATGACGCGTCCCTGGCCAATCATGGGCCTAGTTCCAGACCTCCTCCTCACCCTGCCATTCATTCAAATCCATATGATGACCCTTATTACTACTATGGGGCACTGGAGATGGGAGCTCCCCAAGGACCTTCTGTGGGTGGGCCTATGAATGCCTTAACAGGGACTGGACAACCAAGCATGGGAGGTCTGAGGCTTGATGCTGGGATATCTGGAGGTATTGCTAAATCTTTAAAATATCTTACTTTTTTCTGTGTTTGCTTTGCCAATTTTGAGAAATGTCTCTGTCTATAATTTTGTCCCTCTTTCATCAACAACAGTGCTTTTTCATCAGAAAAGCAGCATTAGTAATGCGAATAATACTACATCCACCTAATAAAATAATTATAACCCTGTGGATAGTGTCCACAAAACAAACTATGCTACCTGGTGTATAGCATTGTGTGGATAGCATTTCCATCTTTTCAAAAACTCAAGGTCTGATGTTGAGCAAAACAGACACCTAGTGGCACAGTCTTGAAAAGTATTAAGTAGCACTGGTGGGAACTACCGGTATTTGGCAGGATTAGTCACTGCAAAAGGAAATATTAGGGTAACACCAAAGATTATGATTTGCACTAATGCAAATGACTGGGACTTGACTGTGATGAAGTATATACATGTTAAGATATGATATCTTATCACAAAACTTTATTTAATAAATAACAAAAAAATGACAAGATTAAGATAAATCACTTATAAAGTACAAACGGACTCTAATACAAAACAACAATAACAATTATTCAACAATGCTTTTCATGTCAAAGCAGGTTAGTTTGCCAAAAATTAGTATGATCCTGCAAAAAATAAAAATCAGCCAAAATCCCTTTTTGCACGGAAGCCTTCAATTTAGAGCGGTTTTCATTTGAGTGTCGAAAAGTAATTGGTTTTGCGTTTACTACTCTACGCGATTGGTTCAAAAAACTTGTGCCACTTTTTCATCCAATCAGGAGTAAAACCAAAACCAATCGTGATTCACTCATACACGCTTTCCCGCACTTTGCATCAGCTACATGTAATTACTTTGTGTTTTGATTGGTTCACTTGATTATCTGTGTCCTTTGTGATTGGCTAGAGAGATTACTTTGGTTTTGGTTTTACGACACTCAATTGAAAACCGCTCTATCCCTTTCATACTTATTAGTCTTTTTTCTCAGCTTAAATAGTTTTACCTGTTTCTGATTCATGCCTTCATCATTAATTATTCTTGTTAGTATCTCACTTTGTTATACTATTTCTTGCGTGTTTTCATTTGATTTCTCACTGTACAACTGAGGATGGATGATGTGTCATCCGAAACATGTGTGAACTTCAAAACCATCGTGTGGTTCATCAAAATGATGTCTTACTTAATGATAGGTCTAGTTCTAATGATTATGACAGAAGTGTTTTGGTTTACTTTTGTGTAGGTGCTCAGTTGCAAAACAGAGAAGCAAATCTATCAAGAAACCAAGGTACTTATTAGCAGACAAAGGATGGACCAGAAACATTTTGCTATTCATCCATTAAAGCATGTCAAATTTTTTAAGTTTACCCGAAAATCAGCCCCACAAGGTAATGATTCAAAATACATTCTTGAAACACTTTGTGGGGGTTTGGACATTCCTGCATAATCCAGGAGAGTGGTGTCTTGTTAATATTTTGCCCCTCAGATAACGTCATATTAAGCAATTAAATCATTTGCTCTCGATTTCTATGGCGCAAAAGAAATAGAGAGGACTAATCTAATTTTTTCAGTATAAGTCTACTAGGCGTTCAAAACTAGTTTAAATCCTCTTTACAGACACTTCGCCAAAAACTTTTAGATTTAGCACATCATTACAATGTGTAGGGCATGCTATTTCCCAGACCATGAAGAGTCTACTTTGTAACTCAGCTGTTCTTGCTTGATTTCATGTTCACAGGGTACACGACTCCAGCTCCAGGAGCCTTTCCCCAACAGGGTGGTGGTGAATTGAGCCCTCGCTCTGGTGTGCAGCCTCCTGGGGGATTTAGCAGTATTGGAGCGGGAGGGGCTGATCCAGCATCAGCTGAAAAGAAAAAAGCGGCACAGCAAGCTTATCAGGAAGAACTGAAAAGACAGGTAACCTGCTGTTAATGCCCAAAAGTAATACCGGTAACTGAGATAATTATTAGCAAGTACACCACCTTCACCCATCTTCTTTGTGCCATGTGGAGCATAAGGCTTTAATGGTTTGGTCAGTCCCTGTCTTTTACCCAGGTGCGTCATTTTTTGCTAGCCTGAGTAAGGTCCCACAGCAGTCCCAAGAGATGACTGATTTATTGTGCTTAAGGTTTCAGTAATCTATTGCTGGAGTACCAGGGACTATTCTTTGTCAGGTTTCTACCCCTTGACCAATCTTGCAAGGATGAACCTACCAGGGACCATCCAGCTTAGCTCTTAGGGCCTTTCAACACACAAGCCTTGCCAACACGACAATGTGACAGCCCAAGCTGAGGTAGCAGGAACAAAGAACATAGATATTACTTTAAAGTTTGCTGCTGAATCAAATACCAATCAGTTTGTGCACAACAAAAAATTGTTTTTACTTGTTTCCGGGTAATTATTTCCAAATTAAAGGCAGATGCCTAAATAATGTAATAAAACTATAACATAAGTAAATGGAGTAATAGTGTCTCTTGTACATGTATATAGATGCAGGAAAGGAATGAAAAGAAACGGAAAGAAAAAGAGGAAAAAGAGAGGTAAGATTTCGGAATAGTACAGTGTAACCTAAATTCTCTGAGCTATTTTTAGTAGAAATGCAAATTTAAGTACATGTAGATAACTTGTTTCAACAGCCACTGTCATTCTGAATTTGGTCAATTTAAGCAGTGGTGAATAAATTATTGTGAATAAGTACCTTTCCTCCTATGTGAAGTGTTCCTGCGGCACCCAAGACCGTAGAAAATATTAAGATTTTAAGTTTTTTGTTGTTGTTAGATAACAATTGTTGAATTTTGAAAAATGTGTCACAGTGCAATATCGATACTTTTCAAAAAAACTAGAGTGATAGGTTTAGGTGTCCATCAGTGAAAATGTGTCTTAAATTAGGTTTGACTTTCCAATACTTTATGCCCCTTAAATTGTGCGTGTCTTAGCTATTAACTTGTTAAATATATTTGTATTTGTTTAATAATCCCTAGATATGACAGGAAGATTGAACAAGAAGCAGCTAACTACAATCCATGGGGTAAAGGTGGAGGTGGTGCACCTCTCAGAGACTCTACAGGACATCTTGTTGGTGAGCCACTATAGACTAGATACAAGTGACAATTTGTTTTTGTTTCTGAGGATTCAGCTGAGAGATACAGCGAAAAAAAATTACTAAATTTCAATATTCCTCTTGCAGCTAACTTGCGAACCCTTAAGCAGTTTAATGATCAAGGCATCAATGTGAGTCCAAGAGATCAGCCACCACCAGTTGAAACCAGATTTGAGATAACCACTGATCAGCCCTACTTGTCTCCAAGACAAGGAGCAAATGTTCAGACCAGTCCAGGGCAAGCTGCAGGTACTTAATTTTCAGTTAGGGCTGTAAATTCCTTGATACTTTAAGTTTTAACAAGACTGATAGCAGCTTTCAAGGTTTAACAAGGGAGAAGCTTAGAAGAAGAGACTGAGAGATGAAAACACCTGTTGTTTGTGCCACTATTAGTAGACTTTTCTTTGTGATACATTCCTGTGGGACAGACCTTTTGTTCTCATGTTCCTTTGCCCGAAGAGCTAGCAGTCTAAATTGGCAGGGGGAGGGGAAGGGGGAGGGGAAGGGGGAGGGGAAGGGGGAGGGGGAGGGAGTGCTTCTTATGTTGTAGTGACATACATTCTTGTTGTACCGCTAGCTAAGATACTGCTTGAAGTGTTGAACTTGATATAAGTTTAGGGCTTTTGCCTCGACATTTCAGTGATTATATGTGATGTTATATTATCTAAATTGTATTAATCTTCATCTTTCAAGGAACAGTAGATTTATCAGGAAGTGGAAACAGACCAACATTTGCCAGGTCAGATCCCCTCAAGGAAGCCCAGCCAGAGGTGAGAATAAAATTTGCAAACCATAAATCCTTATCAAATAACTGAGAGACACGCTGCACTCACTCACTGGGTCATAAGTGTGTTAGATGAGAGTATATAAGATTACATAGATTCGCATGTCTTTTTGAGAAATATTTTATGACAATTTACGTAGCCTTATCTAACAACTGTGGAGGTTGTGGGCACTCTTGAAAGTTATGCAAAATCAAGATGCTGTTGAGGGGTTGCATAATTGACTTGAATTCTCTCAAACCTCCTTTGTTCAGATGAAGCTTTGTAAACAGGGAAGAAGTCCCCTATTACTCGGTTAATGCCAAAACCATTCTCTGAGGCTTTTACAGTCAGGTGATTATCAAAGTTTGACTGATCAGATATGTTAGAATCATTTACTCCCATGTCACTGGTATACCATTCATGTTGTGTTGGTTAAGCACATCAACAGTAAACTGCTGGGAAACCTGTCAAAATTTGTCTAGAAATAAATGGATTTATGTATTATTTTATCCACATGACACGCAAGAACTTGTAATAGATCATTATAAATGTACAAAGGTCCAGATCAAACTGAATTTGGTTTGTAACTTTGTGGAGGGAGGAAACTGTAGAACCTATTGGAACAGACTGCTGTTAATGAGAAAGATTAATTTTAGGTAGTTCAGTGTTTTGAATCTTTTCATTTTCTTTTATCCTAAGGATGATCTTAAAAAAGCAGCTCGGCAAGAGTACCAAGAGTATCTTCGAAAACAGGTACTGTTGTTACTTACTACACGCTGATGCTACACTTTAGCTGTACATGTATCTTTCACTGTTCATCATCGCCATCGTCATCATCATTGTCATCATTAGTATCTTTTATTTGCCACACCATCTAATAACAATAACAAAAAAATGGTGAGGGGATCTCCAAAAAAAATCGCTCACATTATAGTTGTGGCCTTATGCCCCACTTGGGGCGACAAGGACTAATGATGTGATCATGGCATTATAGTTGGACTCTGTCTGCAGCTTTTGGTTTATTGTTTGCATTAGACTGAAGGTAAACTATGGTCAATGTTGAAATATTTTTTTGGAATCAACAGGTTGAAGAAAAAGAGAAAAAGAAGAAGGAAGAACTTGAGAGAACGAAAAGGGAAGAGGAAGAATTGGTAAGTCCTTGTTACAGATGAAACAGAACCTCTATTTTTCCAGTGCGAAAATAAATGTCTCTTGTCATGAGCACATCTGTATTCCATTTTTATCTCTTTTCATGAACTTAATCCATTTCCCTAATGTTTTACAAGGTATCTGACATTCAAACTTGTCTAGTTACTTCCAGTTTAATTGATGACCAACAATGTATGTAAGCGCACTTGCAGATGTCCCAGTAGACTTTAAATTAGAATGGTTACGGTAATAACATGCAAATTGAGTTGTGAATTTGTAGCAGAGTTCAAAAAAGTGGTCAAAGAGAGCTTTGAAGTTGGAGCAGAAATTTACTCAGTGTGTAAAACAGACAAAAGTAAAACTGTTCAGTGTAAAAAGAGAGTGGTGTGTCTGTCCTTAGGGTTGTTTCTAAGTGCCAGTTGCTGGAGAAATTCACCTGATGAGAAAGAGGTGGTAAAGGACAATGAACTGTTTTTGGGTTACCCATGTACAATCGTTTGATATCTGAACCATATTGAAATGGCCTAGGAGGAAAGTTTGGAAAAAATCCCTGACTACCTTGAGTATCGGTGCCACTATAACAAGTAAAGTGATTAAAATAAAATCTTGCTTAGAGTACTTGCTTAGGGTGTCCCCTTTCTTTGTACTTTGTCCGTTACTTGTAGTAATTGTTATGAATCTTAGTAGCCCTGGCATGGTGTAAGATTGGGGACAAAAATTTTGTTCCAGGTCTCCCGCAAAACACAAAAAATTTTATATGGTGACCAGGTGAATGAAAGTCTTAGCCAATAGTCTATTTTCTTAGCTACAACCCTGTGTCCTTTTGACTGGGCCTGTACAACTTTTTTAAACCTTCTCTCTTTCTTCCCCCTCTCATTCTAGGAAAAAAGAATAGCTGAAGAGAGAATGAAAATGCAGAAAGATTTTGAGGAAGAGCAAGAAAAAAGTAGAAGAAAAGAAGAAGAGGTACAATGATGTAACCTTACTTCCCATTTAGATCTTTTTCCTTTCTTGATGTGTTCTTGCTTAAATTCAACAAATGGTGCATGGTTCACTGGAGAGTCATGTTATCATTGTCAAGATCCCATCTAAAATCTACAGGTAATTGGTTCAGTGGAACCCTGTTAATCTGGTCACCACCAATAGTACTAAAAACCAGGCCATATCAATGGGGTTCTTTTAATTTAATAATAAAAATGACTGACAGAGGTTTTGTTTGAGTCAAAATGAAGTGGCCATGATAATGAGGTGGCTGTATTAATTGCTTGACCATAAGGTGGGGTCCCATTGCATTTTTAATTGTAAGGAGCTGTGCATGTAATTTATAATCCTTTGGTTCATCCTAATTCTCTGTGGTGTATTTTTCCTAGGCAAGGCTTAAGAATGAACAGATTAAGGAAGCTCAAGAAGCGAAGAAAAGGGAAGCAGAAAAGAAAAAGAAGGAAATGGAAGAACAGAGGCAAACTGAGTTGAAGAGAAAACTTGATGCTGAAATAGCTGCCAGGAAAGCTGCTGCAAGTCAAGTGAGCTTCAGTGAATAATGTGATATGTTGCTCCAAAAAATGTCCTAACCCCTCCCATGGTTTTTATTGTTTTGAATCCCCCCCTCCCCACTTGCCCAGTTAACAACATTTGAGGTTAGAAATTCTTATTAAGACTATTTAGTGATAACATTTGTGCTATAGCAAAGATATCTGTTTCAAACAGTGACGTCATTTTCGCTCGTGCACGCAAAATTACTGGTGCATGTGGTTGGCAGAAGCTCTTTCGACTTGGTCAAATTTTTTACTCACAGACAATGAAATCTAGCATATATGTGAAGCGACAGTCATTTGAAGTACGCAAATTTTCAGTCATTTCTTTTGTTTTGATCGCTTTTTGCCAACCATAAATATTCGTAACAGTGCTCATGACGTCACTGATGTCTTCGCTATTTTCATTTTGTTACAGCTATATAATTTAGGGGTAGGCTAAACTTGACATTTGCACACCATCAGATTAAAAGTTCTTGTTAGAGTGTTGATTTTGTAATGAAGAGGTAACTTTGATTTTATGTTTACACTTTAGGGTTCCTCAACGCAAGCAAGGACTAACTCGCCTCCCATTCCCACTGTGCAAAAGAAAATGGAGGTAACTTTTAGTGTACTGCTATAGCATTTCTTCATTTAAGCCTGGTTTTCATGTCAGGAAAATCCCATAGGGTCTGATTTTATTTTGTCTTGACAATGAAAAGGGACAAATCTGGAGAAATCAGGAGTGTTTCTATTTTCCTGACGCATCCCAGATTTCTGCGATAGTTGGCAATCATTCCTGTGAAATGAAAATTCAAATTTGTATTGTCGGGGATGTCGGTGCCCATTGGCGATGGATTTCACTCATTACAAATCCCCTAAATTGCTGGATTCTAGTCCCCCTATCACAATTAAACATGGCTTCTCTCGAAAAACTGGGGAGAACCTCTGGCAAATATCCAATATATCAGCACAATCTGAGATGGTCAGCAAAAGTGAAATCCCTGATCTTCTGGAATTTTCCCAGCATATGAAAACCAGGCTTTAAGGCCACAGATAATTTTGATTTCAACCTAAACTTGTTATAGTCTTATTTTAATGGTCAAGTATCTTTCTCAACTATGGAATTCTTAAATCAAGTTGTCTGAAACCGAAAAATTTCTTTTAAAATCTGAACAACGATATAATTATATAGACTTGCAAAATGCACCTTTTTGTGCATTGCAGTAAGATTAAGCATTGTGCAGTAGTCTGGCTGCAGTTAAGCTGTCCAAATGAAACATTGTCTTAATCACCTAATAAAGACAAAGTACCGTACATTTAGGATTAGAGGATTATAATTGTGC
>Ga0126343_10000096_pt1 | contig 24784 bp, 12 predicted proteins | sample Cyp2metagenome_FD_92531 | JGI IMG/M metagenome (GOLD analysis project Ga0126343, IMG submission 92531) | Coral microbial communities from Lord Howe Island, Old Settlement Bay, Australia - Cyphastrea 2 metagenome | ecosystem: Host-associated > Invertebrates > Cnidaria > Coral ...
AAAAAAATGTGAAAGCTTACTTCTTTTGTGTGGGAGTGCCCATGTTAACTAAGAAAGAATATAATGATTAATAACAATGTCAAGTGTCTTTCTGAATATGGTATAAAGAACAAGAAATACCACTAAAAAGTACAGAGGGCAGTTCTGTTATGTGATCAAGATTCTTTTTCATCAAACCATCTTAACACCTCGATCTGCTGATGTAATCCTAGTTTGGGCTAAAACTATAAAATTGTTCTCATTTTACCTCACATGCATATTCGGATTATTTTCATTTGTAATAACATTCCAGAAAATAACAGCGGAGCTCCGCTTTTAGGCTTGGCTAAATCTATTTATTAACAAAGCATAAAGGAAAAGGGATGGTTAAGGATGGAGAAGATTGACATGAATTATAAAACAACGAAATTGAAAAGTTTAGCTAAAGTTCTCACCGTTAAACCGTGACTGAGCCCCTTTAAATTCCTGTTGGTTTTGGTTTCATTGGTTCTTGATTGTTTTATTTTGTAGGCACACATTGAAATCCTGCCTGTGTTAGCATCGTAAGCTCGAATAAATCTGCCTAATACTTTTGAATTGCGTTATCTTTTAGTTATATTGTCGTTCACACTACATTTCGTTTGTATTCCATGTAGCTCGACCAGAGTGAAAATTTCTTCACGGATTATATGCAAGGCTGCATACCTACATGTACGATTAAGTAAATATACATTGCAATACTTTAGTGATGGATAATGGAGACGAGAATGCTTGATATTTGTCAACATAACTATAGCTTATGTTCTGTAATCTTTGCAAACATTTATTAGCAGAGGCCTATCTGCAATCCTTTTGAATATTACTGCAGTGCTAGTGAGATTAGCACAAACAATTACCACGATGTATAGGAATAACATACTGTGATTTTTGTTTCCAAGAAGGAAAATTATTGTTATTTAACTCGCATGCAGTACAATATGTAGTACCCTTATTATTGTATTGCACCAAGCTGGGGTACGTCTTCCTACAGTTGACTGAAGGTGCACTTTTTTTCAGGCTGGAGGTATCATATGATTCATGGAGACAAGGATCTCAAACATTAGTTTATTATTTGTCCCAGAAATAAGAGCTAGTGGGCAAAATTAGGTTTGTGAAAAGAGTTTTAGGCTAGAAGCTACACGTACAGCTGTATATGGGAAAGGAAAGCCTTTCCTGCCGAAAACACTGTAAAATGGATAGGTCTTTGACCTGTGGCCAGATTATCCCTGTATAAAACTCTGTTACTCCCCTTCCTCCTCTCCATTTACATAGTTAAAAAAAACTTATAAATTGTAACCAAAAGTATTCCCTTCACTTCAGGTTCATGAATGAACAAAACAATTTGAATCATTCTTATAGATTTCCTGTTTACCCGCAAGCTACGATCAAATTGTTTATGTTTGATTTAGCTCAAAGGAAACAAGATTTTGCTAATAGCCATGTCTCACGTGGGTGAAATTGGGCAAAATATACTTGAGGTTATTCTCAAGTTGATTGTCTAAAATAAATTTCAAAATCATGTATTGTAATTTTTGCACAGTAGTAATCACTGTTATACAGCTGTTTCATGAATGGTAACTGAACAAGGACCATAACCAATTTGCTTTGACCCACAATGCACTGCTAACTCATAATAAATTATATTGTTGGACTGACTGGTAAATATGATGCGGTCTCATTTAATGATTTCACTTTGAAACAGACAGTTGTTATTCTACATCATGTACAAGTTAATATAATAAACATGTTCCAGTTCCAATCGAAGTTAATTATTATCCATTTTAAAATTTATGACCTGTCTGTGTTATTTGATATCTGTATTTCTTTTCTATTTTGAGCAGTCTGGCCTCGAGCCCTTGCTGGGAACATTGTATTGTGTTCTTGAGCAAGACACTTAACTCTCACTGCCTCTTTCCACTCAGGTGGATAAATAAGTACTGGCAAATATAATATTGTGAGGTACACGTAACTATGCGATAGACTAGCATCCCATCAGGGGTGGAGGGAAGAAGTGGAAATACTCCTGGCTATGCTACAGAAACCGAATAAATGCCAACCTGATGCCAACAAGACTGGTTTGCCACAGAGGCAAAGGTCAACTATTCATCCACGAGCTGGCTCAGGGAGCCTTTGATTCTATTATGGCGAAAAAAGGGTTCGCCATTTTGCTAGACGTTATTGCTAAGGCATTGATATTAAGTTAGTTTTCTCATCCTTTAAAATCGGTAACATTTTTGGTGGAAAAGATTTTATCCCTCGTAGACTCCTTGCCGGTGTGGTACACAACCTTTTGTACGAGGGCTGTAATGCCTACCTGTAACCTTTGAATGTGATTGGTTGATTTTAACTATAACTTCAAATGTGACTCGTTGATTGAGACTACCAAGTTGAATGTAATTGGCTCTTTGAACTGACCGATAACAAACTGTCTGATAACAACTTGACAAGTTAATTAGTGGAAAAAAGGAGTTTTTTAAACCAATCACCCAGACGGAAATTGTAATTTTTATGATTAACAATGAAACTGTTAAGAAACGGCGAGTGAATAAAACTTTGTAACAAATAAATGAAAGACATGATAGAAAATCTTTGTAACTCTTGTGGTTGCATAATTCCGTGGGATGCGTGTGGCAGGCCACGGTAAGGTTTCGCCGGGTTCCGTTGTCGACTCAAAACGGCAAATTTGATTGACAAGTAATTACATATTTTGAAAGATTCTGTGATTCTGACAAGGAGTAGCTTGTGTAGGCAGTGTAGACCAGTGCTCGAAGCAACGTGTACGTATTCAAGAAATAAAAAGAAGGTAGGACATTTTAGGAAGTGTTTCGACTTTGAGTTCGCGGATAATCAGTTCCGTGTTACGCATCGAGCCAACGAGTTCACTGTTTACTCGGCCTGCCAAACGAAACAAAGAGCTCTGTAAGCGAACCTGCGTATTCATCCGATCGATCTACCTCCCTAACGCTTAGTATAAACAAGCAATACATTAACACATGATATTATTGCGATATTCACACCATATTCACACACGATATTCATTGAATCAGTGTTTTCAAAAATCAAGGAGTCCATCACGGGAAACATCGACACCAAACAGTTCAAAAATTCGCTTAAATATTTGTTGGTCTGCAGTTGAAGATATTTAAAGTACGAGAGTCTTACTCTATCGAGATCTTTCTGACTTTGAGCTTACCTCTTTACCAAAACGCACACTGATGTCGGAAATAGTCATGTTTGCGAGAAGGGTTATTCTGATCGATGTTTTTTTATTTTCAGTCTCTCAGTGTTAACATTTGTACAAAGGGAAAAATTTGATAAGAAGAAATTCTCTTGCTTTTCATCAAATCTTTTAATCCTTTTTGCTGTCTCGAATATAATAAACAAGCACAGATCGATGGGAATACACCAGCTGTGTTGTGTTGCGTTACGTTTTCCTCTCACACAAGTGAGCAGCAACGACGATACATTTGTTTATGTGCTTCAGTTCTTCTCTCAAACTAAACAGCTTCTAATTATATAACAAACAATCAGTACTCAAAGGGGCTAGGTCACGCTATTTTAGGTAATTTTGTTTAATTTTGCTAATTGTGAGCTCTGAACGTCAAGTGTTAGACTAAGAGTCTTTCATTTGCAAAATCATGGCCACATAACAACTGAGAATGATTTTCCAGCTGTGGTAATGAAAGAATGATAATGTACAATCTGACATACCGTAAATTTGAAAAAAGGTGGGTCGATGTTTTTCAAATTTATCCAAATGCAATCCACTTCAATCCTCTTCAGTTTTGTCCATCCACGACCCTTTTTGTCCTTCCTGTGTTTTGTTGGAGTTCTTCTATAGTTTTGAGCCGTTATTTTGATATTTAAGTTAATTCTATGACAATTTGATCAGTGCTGAAATTGCCTAAGATAGCGTGACCTAACCCTTTAGTGTTTTAGTAGATTCGTTAGGTTGACTGACGGCAATACAGTCCTTCATAATATTTTAGTCTTAAAATAATTTAAACGTTGCATGCGTTACCATTCTCTGGCAGCTCTCAACGTAAGTGATATGGCCTCATTAGCAAAAAAAAATTCCATTTTCCACGTTGCAATATTACTTCAGTTAAACACCATGCACACTCTCTTTCCATCATGTAGATCACCTGAAAAGAAGAAACGGGAGCCGGGAAGGAGGCTCTTCTCGCACTGTATGGCTGATCTAACTGACTAATCATTGCACTTTACTGAAACTTCACTATTCATTCCAATGCTACGCTCCCTAGCCAAAGCATCTCACGGAATCGCCTTTAGGTGTCTTGTTTGTTTTATACCCTGCCATATAGAATACAGCCAATCAGAATACAGGAAAGTCGTTGTATCTACATGGGTGATTGACCAATTGCGAGGTCCAGATGGCTGGATATTGGCCAAGATCTTTTTTCTTGTTGACCGAGACGGACTCGAGGTCCATAAACTCGGGGAAATTTTTCTTGCGGGACACGGCGGGTAGTCCTGAGGGGGCAAGATAGCTCCATCTTGCCCGCTTAGGTAGCCAATCCTTGCGGAGGATTTGATTCATCTTGCCCGCTCATGGAGCTGCCCATATAATAAATATGGGTTATTAACCAAGTGTGAGGTAAAGATGGCTGGATATTGGTCAAGGTCTGTTTTTGCGTGTTTATGGACCTCGATTCCGTCTCGGTCCATGAACAAACAAAAATAGAACGAGACCACTATCAAGCCATCTTGACTGAACAAGCGTGGTCAATAAAGGATTTATTATTTGGCTTACGGGGAAATTTTTCTTTCGGGGCCCCGCGGGTTGTCCCGAGCGCGCAAGATAGCGCTATCTTTGCCCACTCGGGTAGCCAGTCACAGCACAGGATTTGACTCATCTTGCCCGCACACGGAGTTAGCTATATAATAATAAGATGTTTTACACTCTCTTTGTGCCTAGGCAGCCGTGATCGTGTATTAAACACTGAGAACAAGACTAGAGAGGACTGTAATGAACACACCACAGGGATCCGACGAGTCGTTGAGTATGTTTACAATGATCCTACCCTGGATTGTTACACGCAGTTTTTTGTAGGTGGACGACCACCGGCAGGCTTGCGTGGTCCCAACAATGGAAATTTTCGATACATCTGTCAGCCGCCTACACCACACCCACAGCAGGTTGGCAACACAGAGTACGCTACAATGTTTGACGAAGACGACGGAATTGCAGTGTTTGCAGCCTACACTTTGACCCAGGCAACAGTAACTGCATATAACCGGCATCCCCATCCATGGTGCCGAACCCCAGGTAAATAAACTACTTACATACCCAAACAAGGAGTCCCTCAACCTAGTCTTAATTTTCTCACCTTCATCAGAGTTATGAGTTTAAGTATCATGCTACTTTTATTATGGGGATAAGCTTTAGTCGCTTTTTTTACCACGGTTGTTTAGTTTGCATCTTAACCCCTGCAACTTCCTGGTAACGCCGCGCCATGAATCTTCAATAGGGAAACTAATACACATTTGGGTGTGGCTTGCGATTTTCTTAATCATAATTAACCTGTTTAAGTGGCGTATATTCAGATCTATATAAACGAGGTATTTACTTTTGTGAGTTTTCTTGTGAGTCTCGAGGGCCATCCTGTTTACAAAGGTCGACCTCCAGTTATTGATATCCCTGGCAGAGAGGAGTACTGATTTTGAACTGCTAAAAATCATGTGGAGTTTACATTGAGACGGCTTGGGATTCCCAGACAGGCCTTGGTATCTGAAAAGCAAACACCTCCTTCAGATTCAAAATTTGGGCTCGATACTGACTCTTGTTAACGTTAGAAACAACGTTAATGAAAACTTCAAATACATTTCGACCAAACAATTTCGGCCTTCATCGGTTTTTTTTAAGAAAAGCCAACTGAGTGACGGCTTTCTAACATTCACAGTTCTGCGCGTGCTACTCCAGCACAAACAAAATAAACGGCCGCTGGCCGTCATTATGCAAGGGATTTGTAAACATTACTGCTGTTTTGTTGTTGTTGTTGTTGTTGTTGTTGCACGCGCAGAACTGTGGACCGCGAGAAAAGCCGTCACTCAGTTGGCATTTTGAAAAACCGATGAAGTCGTTTGGTCGAGACGTCTTCGAATTTTTTTTTTCTAACGTTAACAAGAGTCAGTGTAGAGTTCAAATTTTGATCCTGATGTCCATCCCTGAGAGATATTTCAGTATTTTCAGCTCAAACACCTTGTCTATTTGGAATTAAAACTTGTGCTTGACACTGATTCTTGTTAACGTTAGAAACAACAAGGTTTACAAGGTCGGTTAAGTCGATTGCAATTTAGTATACTATTACCAGACTGACAGAGCCTTGGAAACAAGATAAAAAGAACATAAAAACGCCGTTCGGATTGGAGACAACAATTCAAAAGTTGCGCAACGCCTGAACCAATTTGTCCATAGTATAGAGTTCGATCATGCGTCAGTTGTAGACAAGGCACATAGTTTTCACGAGAGACTTTTTCTCAAGACCTAGCATTCGCAGAGAGACAACAACGCGGGAAACGAACACATTGACATCCTGGATGTTCACAAATCCCTCGCGTAATCACGCGCAACGGTCGTTTATTTTGTTTTTGCTGGCGTAGTACACGCAGAACTGTGAATGGTAACAAGCCGTCACTCATTTGGCTTTTTTAAAATATCGATGAAGGCCGAAGTTGTTTGGCCGAAACGTCTTTGAAGTTTTATTAACGTTGTTTCTAACGTTAACAAGAGTCATTGCCAAGCACAAATTCTAATTCTGATTTCCATCCCTGACTGCAATTTTAGTATTTACCTTGTCTATATCTCTGTTTCAATCTCTTTGTTTCTTTGCTGCATACGTAACTTGTGCCTATACAAACATTTTTATATAATAACAACACCAAAAGAAAAATATTAGATTCGACTATCTGTTGATTTTGATTGCATCACCAGTTTATTTCAGCATAACATATCGCAACTTATTGAGCGCAACATCTTGCGCGCGTTTTGCAGCATGTTGCGACATGATAGGTGTTCTTTGCTCAAATGTGACACTGGTCAAATCTTTCATGGAACATTTGTGGATTTTGCATGATTTTATAGTCATTTGGCCTTGTCTCCTGTACTAACTATGGTTTGGCCAGGTTCGTGCAACAAAGTTGTGACAAGGTATACGCACTAGCTCGATTTTCAACACCCAATATGTCGCAACAAGGTGGCCAAGCGCGCACCTAACAATGCTGCGATCATTTGGCCGGAGCTTGCAAATGCTGAGCCACAACATTTGCATATGTTGAGTTGAAATGCTTTGGCTGGGCCTTAACGGTCTCCGTCCCAGATTGTCGTTCGTGATATCATCTTATATCCAACACGCGCTAGCAGAATAACTGTTAAAGATTAAATAATCGGAATCAGATTATTTATGTTATACGTCAATTGATATGAAATGATTAGCACAATGCGTTGACGGTGGAGGAGAGGGAAATTGTGTTTCCCTTACAGTTTCATCCATATTTAATTTTTTTGGATCTATACAGAACTGTGCACTATGGCTCGGCAACCATATTGCGCAGAAACCCAATTGATTCCTGTGTAACATTTTTGCAGAGTCGTAGCGCACAGTTCTGTATAGATCCAAAACAATAAAGTATTAGCTTTTACTCAAAGCTTTGGACATTAACCTTTTAAAACTTTTGAATGATTATATATTTTAATTCAAGGCATCGTAAACCAAGGAAGTGATGCAATATATCGAATTGGATGGCATACCGAAAAAGGTCACTTGGTGCCCGCACAGACTTATTCGAGTTCTCAAAAACGCTATGATTCTACTTACACATACACAAATGCTGTGCCGCAAAAACCAGGTTTTAACGGTGGCATGTGGTCCCAATTTGAGAGGAAGATACGAGAGTATGCTGAAGGGGAATGCACAAAACCCGTACAGGATGGTCATCAAGTGGAGCCGCCTGGGACCTTGTATCTTTTAACCGGCACTTCCTATGTAAGAATTAAACAGCAACCGAACAACCAAGTCGTCGCAGAACAAGATTTTGTTAGGCAAATCGGAAACGACAATACAGGAAGGATTTTAGTTCCAAATTCACTGTGGACCGCTTGCTGCTGTGTTCGTCAAAATGGTCTGTTGACCAGAAGCTTTGCAGTGATGGGAAATAATGTCGTGCAGAATTACCAGCTCACCCGGAAAATTACCGTAAGACAGCTGCAACGTGTTCTTGCTGAAGATGTTGACGCTCTCAACAACGTCAGACTGTTTCCAGGAGATGATAATTGCTTGAATGACCTTGGCTGATACCTTCCTCCAACTAACGTAGAACGTTAAAGGCTAAAGAGGCCACGAAACAAACATGTATTGACTAATAGTTTAAATATATAATAAGTTAATGAACATAAAAAGACGTTATAAAAAGATGTGCAAATTAACAAAACTAAACAGAACGTTGTCCTTTGTCAACTTGTCTGAAGCAGCTCCATGTTGAGTAATACTTCGTAGATATTGCGGCAAGTAGTGAAACTGTTAGGAAGGAATTTCTGATTTTAAGGCCTTGAACTAAAATAGCGACAAGAATTGATCGATTTGTGCTAGTTGTTCTTCCTACTAGATATGTCCAGGATTGAACACTGATGAGATTCAACTTCCTTATGATAAGCGTCACAAAGTGTCGTCATTGGCTGAAAGTCGCGAAAAAACTACCTCAAATAACCCTGCTAAATGGTAAAGGTAAAGTCTGTGTTCGGGTCTAGTGGCCCATCAGGCCGGTGCTTAACTTTGGTTTCTGTGACATGAAGCGACTAGGAATATTTCTATTACCCCTGATGGGATACTAGTTCATTACAGGGTTACCCCCAGCATTGAATTCGCCGGTACCCATTTATACACCTGGGTGGAATGAGGCACTGTGAGAGTTAAGTGTCTTGCCCAAGAACAGCACAATGTCCCCGGACAGGGATCGAACCTGGAGCGCTCGATCCGGAGACGAGCGCGTTAACCTTAAGGCCACCGTGCCTCCCAACCCTGCAAATTTGAAGTACTAATTAAGCAATACTTGCGTTTAATCCCGGAAATGGGTGCGTCCCACAACAGGGTGAATATGACCATATGACGAAAACAGAGTGAATATGACGATATGACCATTCCGGGTTTTAACAATCGTGGACAAAAGTCGTGGGTTTTCAAGTTACACAAACGACAAAAAATACAAACAAACAAACAAACGAACAACAACAACAGTCACACGCCAAGGCAACCACACCTGCCCAGCCCCTCCTTAATGGTGGATACGTTTACTTGCAATTCTCCCTCAGTCTTAACATTGTAATGGATGAGGGAAGGGGGACAGTATTTCATTTACGAAAGGATAGCAGGCTTTTTAGAACTTAGTTAATTTCGTTAGGGCTATTATTTGTTCACTTGATTAGCATAGTCCTCGTCTCTTATAGTGTGTTGTTACCTATCAGTTTCCAGATGATCAGACTTTTGTAAAAGGAAAACGGAAAGGAGGAAAAAATTCAAATTAGACGCTCTAAGATCGCGCGTTCATTCGGACTTCGTATTGAGATATTCCAAGTAAGATAATTGAACACAATAAAAGCAAATAAAGGAATCAGGGTATTTTAACACAAGAGTTACGCGTAGATAGTTTACCGTTCAAGTTGCTTTGTCTGAGTGTCCTCTTTGTCCAATTGCATGTTGTTTGTTTCATCTTCAGTGTTCTGTTGACGACAATTCTTGATTTTCTCACCTTCTGAGCTGTACCTCTCAGTATCATAGTTTGTTTTTAAGCCAGTAGTCATAGTCTGTTGTCAGTGTTTTGGTAGTTTGAACTTCTACATGGCGTGATCGTTATGTCGTGAGAACGAGTCTGGACATTTCTTATCTGGCTTGCGAAAAATATAATTCGTGGACCGACCCGTTCCGAAAACTATCAACATCTTTAATTTGTATGTGAAATGATGGTATGAGAAGTGATTCTGTTCAAACCGCTTTTCACAAAACAGAGAATTCTCAATTCTGTGTGCTATATTGTTAACGAAGAAAGCAAGCTGTCGCATTCCCTCCCGATCTCATAACCACTTCCATGCTCTACGAAAAGAGCGCCGAGGACCGTGATGCCCCTTTCGGCAACCAAGAGAAAACTGCTCGAGTAAGAAGAAAATGTTAAAATGCGATTACCTCAGTACATGTGACAAAGCTTATATGGACAACGCATTTTCATGGAAGTGCGATTTTCACCTCCTAGACCCAAAAGGGTGCAACAACATCAGAAAATGGCGGATATTTATGTTCTCAACGTACGCGCGTGCTCGGGTTTCCCGCGAGTAACTGTTATGCATTTCGTGGGGCGGGTACTCCATGACAACACTCGAATACCTCCCTCTTCAGAGAATCCAAATAATTGCTAGTTAGGTGGGGAGTAAAGAGATAGAGAACGAAAGGTACAAAAAAATAAGAGGAAATGAAGAAAAAGAAAATTATATTGCTGAAAATCAGTTTAAATAATGAGAATTGCAATTTTGAGATTTTATCCGCAAACAAGAGCGGGTGAAACTCTGTTCGATGGACAGTTTATAAAAGGTAGCTCTCAACCCTCTGCTACAGCTTACTATGAGTTAAAAAAAACGGTTTATTCCCCACCTCCATCGGGACCTAAAAGAAAATAAGAATATTTATTTACAGATCGATACAGACGTGCCTGTCCTAACATACCTTCCGAAGACCGGACAGGATAGAATCAATTAGTTTATTGCTTAGCTACATGTACCTAAACGTAAGTCGATAGGACAAACGCGAAATAGTGCAAAGGCTTGTTGAGGCCGAGCACTCTCCTCATAGCAATTATTATAGGCCTTATAATTTTACCATAGAATGCCGATATAACACTTACATTTTTGCTCCTGATTTTACTATAATGAACGAAACATAATAATGTTTGCATCTCCCGTAGATTTTCCAATAACTTGCCAACATCTTTACCTTAAGTCTTTTTGATAAATTCTTCCGACTCCATGATTCCTAGATAACCTGTCACCAAATGCTTGATATATTGCTGTCTTAATCGTGTTCATAAAAACTCAGAGAAAGTGCACTTTAACAGAAGTTCCCTAGAAATCCTTCTTTGTTTTGAATTACAAAACCCTTGAACTCCTCTTTCGTGTCCATTGTTTGAAGTAATTGTAAAAGACGTTTTAATAATCTGTTCCCACTTGCATTTAGTATAGTTAAAATAGCAACTTCCATTGTTCCAACCGAACTCTCGTGAAGAAGTGTGGGGCACTTTGCGTTAGTCAAAATTGAAATCTCTGATTTTCTTGCTATTTTTGGAATACATAAACTAACTCTCTACCTTAAGCAGAGGCTGTCTTCAGTAATATTCGAAGGGGTATTTAAGATATTTACCTATACTTGGAGACATTGATCATGAGTTCCTGTAAGCCTTCTAGTATTCCACCTACGTGTTTAATGTCTGGTTCACTCTCTATATACTGGAGTTGGCTGATGAGGAAATCGATCTCAAAAAGAAAAGGAACGGGAATTGGGGAACTATGGAATTTCGCAGAAGCTGCTACTGAGAAATTTACTATGTTGTTTTGAAATCGAATATCTTGAAAGATTTCTTTGTCTGGTGTTTCAAGTTCAGTGCAGAAGAGTCTGCGCAAGTCTGGCGCGAACAGGTTTTGATCATAAGCTCTCTATATGGTTTATTGACCAAGTGTGAGGTCAAGATGGCTGGGTATTGGCCAAGTTCGTTTTTTTTAGAAGTTTAAGCATTTAAACTGTGGTTCATGAGCTCTGTATTCAATATCATCATAGCTGCTATTTAAGGATGTCACCACTTCATTTATCTTCCTCCTATTGACCATTGTGCAATAGCCTTAGGTCAATGTCCAATGTAAACAGTCGATTTACCATGTGGGTAATTATACGACATAGCTGCCAGTGATTTTCCACCATGCTCTCATGTGATTTGAGCGTGCTTTATCCCCCCTAACTCCTTCAATTTCAGTCCCCAGTTAGTAAGATCCCATTGTTTTCTGACCCTCTCTCAGTTGTGATCTAGTATTCAAGCTAGGCCCTTCTCCGCTTTTCCCCTTCGTCCTTCTCTGAGTTGGTAGCCATGTCCAGTCCCATCTTTTTCCTCCATGTGGTTGTAATTGCCTTTCGCGAGAAGGTGGCTTTCACCCGCTGAACCTTCTCCTTTTTCTCTCTACCACGTTCTATTTGTACATTGTGTGTAGACCATAGCTGCTTAGTCAATAAAGGTTTTTGGTGGCAGGGAAGTGTAACCTAGGCTGCACTTTGCCCCACAGTAAGTACCAAGGCTATCCTTGGAAATGGGTCCGGATCTCTCCAGGATGGCGTCATCGCACTGTCTAACCCATTGTTCTTCCTGAAGGGCACCCTCTTCTGGTCCATCCTATGTTACCCCAAGGAAATAGGTCCGGATCTCTCCAAGATGGTGCCATCGTACCAGCTGACCTATTGTCCTCCCAGAGGGGCACCCCGCCTCTGGTCCCCTTAGTAACATACGTTCCCTTAGAGACGCCGCCACTCTAGGGAAGATAGGCTCTGTCTTCCTTACCACCAATGTCTTGCCACCGCAAGAAGTGCTTTGTTTTCTGTGTCCTGCATCTACCTAGCAAGGGGAGGGGGGGGATGCTATGTTGTAACCCATGTAAAAATACTTGCTGGTATTGTTAAATTTCCTCCTCCCTCTGTATAGATGGCCTTTCATGAATTATACCAGTTACACAGCAACAGGGTCTCATTAATGGCTTGTTTATGAACTGAGACGGAGTCGAGGTCCATAAACTTGCAAAAAAATGAACGAAGCCAATATCAAGCTATCCTACTGAACAAGCTTGGTTAATAAAGGATTTATTACATGGCTTTCGGAAAAATTTTAATTGCGGGACACGGCGCGCGGCTGGTAGTCCTTAGTAGCCCCAAATTTGGGTGGCTCTACAGTTCTATGGAAGAATGTCATTTGTCCGGATGCGGCTTTTTAAAATGGAATCTGTAAACTCTGCGAGTTCCTTGTTGTGAGTTTGGTGAAGTTAGCTCTCTTGGAAAATAAAGGCGTCCGGTACGCACCCAGCTATACATTTAAAAGTCATTATCGCCAGACGTTAGTGTAAATCGCTTATGTCCAGGAATGAACGCAAGTATTGTCTGATAAGTATTTTCTATTTGCCAAGGTTATTTGACATTTTTTTATTACTTCATATTTGACAGAATTATGTGTGTTTTGGTGACTTTTTACCAATGAGGACACTTTGTGATGCTTATCATAAAGAATTTGAATCTCATTAGCGTCCAATCCTGGACAAATCTGATGTAAATGCAGCGTAAATGCAGTGTAAAGATTTGAACTGATCCAAAATGCTACGAAATTTTGATCTAAAATAATAAAAAATAATAAAATAGTGCCAAAATTAGCTCAATTATATGAATGGCCGACGTTTCGGACCTAGCCTCTCCTCAGTGTAAAGTTTTGAATGGACAACTCCGGCCGTTCCCAGGCTTTCAAGTCTTTGCCTCCCTCGATCGTTGCAAGAAAGGCCCCGGTTGTGGCTGGTCACGTGACTACTCATAATGTGAGCGGTAAAAAGATCTGTTGCTCAGGTAAATTAAGGCATGGGCCCAAATCGGTTTTATAAAAATAAGTGACGGCGTAGTTGAACTCTTGATCCGTTTTATGTGACATAGAATAAGCCTAGGATATCCTTAAGATCATTAAATTGTAAAACCTTAAACGCTGTTTAGGACCATTTGTTGTCACGTGACTTGTCAGAGTTAGTTTTAGCTCAAAAGTCTTTTAAGCAAATTGGCAACACTTTTTATTATTGTCCAGTCGCTGCTCTTAGCTTTATCATAACACAACTAGGTACATTATTTCTGTGCTTGGCCTTTTTAAGATAATTTACAATAGAAGTCTAAAAAGAGGAATCACTTTCATGGGGGGCCTGGGCACTAGTACATATACCGTTTATTTTTGAAACTGAAGGTATATCTAACAAAGACCACAGCACAGCTTGGCTCCTGTTATCATTTTCACTAATCTGGTAGCAGTAAAGTTAAATGACTGTTGGCATAAACTGTTGCCATTTTTTATTTTATATTTTGTGGCCGTTACAGGTCACATGACCTAATTTGTGTACGTCAACCACATCAGTAAAACAACGTTTAAGAATTTATTATTATGCTTTAGTTTTAGGCTGTTATGACCAAACCCTAAGAATTTAGACCACCCCCTCCCTTTTTTGTAAAATAACTTGAGGCCCATGCCTTAATTTACCTGAGTGGGAGGAAGTGGTGACAGAGTGTTTTGACTGTTGCTGTGAAAAACTTTGTAAGTTTCAAAACCTGGCACAGTCACCAAAAACTCGGGGCTCGACGTAGAATTTCGCCTATGAGGAACGCTACATTATTTCTGCCGTCTCTAAAATAGAGAGCACTTTCGTTCACAGAGAAATCCGCAGTCGAATGGAGCTCGACTTTAACGGGTTGGTGAGAGCGTGCGCACTCCAAGCTGTTAAGAAAACCATCTCCAAGTTTATTCCGTGCAGCCAAAAGTTGCGCGCACTTCGTCAAGGTGCCTGGCGTTGTTTGTACCCCTACCCTGTTTCCCAAATATAAAAAGTTTCAACGAACGAGAAAAACTGGAAGTTCGTCGTAATGATAAAAATTTGATAAGGTTAAGATAAACCTGAAAGAATTTTCACTTTTTAAATTAATTTTTTTTCTTGAAAGTAAAGAACACTGGAATAAAATTGAATTGGTGGCAATAGTTTTTTTAAATAACCACCAAAAAAAGTCAGTGATAGCAAAATATCAAGGACTTGAATTATTCTATCAATATCAAGCTTAGTTAAAATGAAGTCGGTGTTTTACGGCGTTTTTAACGAAATATATCACTTTGCTTCTGCGAGGTCGAGTCAACTTTAAATAAATTCTTGGAATGCATAGTGCTTATTTTAGAAACTCTAAATAGTGTTTCGTGTAGAACACATTCTATTAATTAAGCATTGGACAAACATTCACGCTCACAGCTCAATTTCATGTCTTCCTAACGTTAGAATCTGCAGATAAAAATAACTGAAGACACGTTGTTATTTGGCAATAATGATATCTACTCCAGTTTACCTAGTCATTACGTGACTGAGCTGGCTCAAAGAGACCTAGCTTTGATCCCTTTTAGAACCAATAAGGTCCAACAAAGGTGAGAAGGCGAAACACTCTAAGATGAAAACTACGAAATATCGTAGCTTTAAATACGTTCACCAAAGGGCCCTGATAATTTGACTGCATTAACTGGGTGGCCCATGTTAATTATCGGGTGTTGTCAAGTCAGAGCTTAAAAGATATATCACATCTGCACTTTTAAACAACTGGCCCGGGTTGTTTAAAGCCCGATTAAGCTAACGCAGGAATAGCGCGGATTTTGATTTCATTTTTGAAGCTTTTCAGCAAGGAATTCTGTTTATAGTTTTTGCCCTTCAGTTTTGAGCATGAGTAATCTCAAACTACACAAAGATTTTTATGGAAGAAAAATTGTACCCCGGTTAACTTTTAATCCTGGGTTAGCGTTGACCGGCTTTCGAACAACCCGGCCCTGTTCTTTGATAAGCGTCCAGAATGCAGATATAATATTTAAAAGTTGACATTTCAATCACGACACACAATATTAACGATGGAAGATGAACATAACTGGGTCAGATTAGAAAATCAGAATATGGCCGTTAGCCGTATTAAGGAGGTTTTCTAAAATAACAATATGTATGGAAGTCTCGCCAGGACAAAAAAAAAATGGCCGTATTCACGTGGTGACCGTAAAGCGGGTGTAAACAACATTCAAATACAGTCTAAATTCGTCTTAAATCCTAACGTTTCTAACGATTGACTTGAAACATGTGAAACAGAAAAAAAGATGCGGAATAAGTCGACCTCATGAATTTCAGGGTAGAATATGTCTAGATACGAAATTGAGAAAAAAAACTGAAAGTGCAGCAAAACCTAGAAAGGCAAACGTGATTACAAACAAGTACGGCACGCTGGAATTAAAAAGACTGGATACAAGTTAAAAAAAGAAAATACAGCGCTATATACGGAACTTTGAGCAAAAAGAACAGACTTGATGGGGTTAATCTGCAAGGAAAAAAACACGCAAAAATGAACTAATAAATGCAGAAATACGCGGCTGGAAATATTTTGACTAAAATACAAACAAAGACAAAGCAAAACACTGGCGAAGAAATAAAATAAATAACTCTCGTGGGCACAGCAAAGTTCCACGGTATAAGCAACCTGTTCAGGGAGATTTCACGTACAGGCTTATCAGGTTATGCAGAAATATATATCTGTAGAGCCTGGAAAACAGTAAGTCAGTGTTTTTGTATTTTCTATCTTTAAAATTGTCTCTTTATCAGTCATCAGTTTGGTTCCAATATTAACGAAAGTCGTCGTTGAAGCAACGTTCGAAGGTTAAACTTCTTGTTATTTGTAGTGAATGTTCTGTGTTCTTATTATTGTTTTATAGGTTGAACATGGACCCCCTCAGTTTTATCATCTCCTTGCTGTTAATCGTATCGGTTACTATTGCTATTTGAGGTTAAAGGAAACCATCCAAATGGAGAGGTAAAATAAGAATTGCATGTGTTATTGCCTTTAATCAAACTCCTTTAACCAAACTTTGACAGAATTGTGTGTGTCTACACTAACGTCTGTTATTGCCTTTAATCAAAATCTTTGTTTGCAACCCTACGGTTAATCGGGCTCTCTCTTGAAACTTTCATAGCATTTGTTGTCCGTTTTTCGCCATGAATGAACGTCTAATTTTAACACGACCATGAAAATTGTAAAGAGCGTGAGCATTAGCTTCAACAAAAGGAAGTGTTTTTTTTTTAGAATCTGACACAATTTAGCTGAAACCCGCGCTTACATAAACTCTATTGCAAGAGAGTAAAATTGAAACGGCCACAAAACACCTTTGTATGGGTTAGAGACTAAACAATATAGCTGCTGAGTCCTTAGATACCATTTCTTCCTCATAGGAACCGAAACAACTGCCCAAAAGCAAGGTAATAACATTTGTCGGTCTCAATTAGAAAAAAAAAGGAATATAGTAAACAGCTACATATTGAGCAAACTAATAAAGTAAACAAATCATGTTGTTGCTAATGCCCCATTGAGACAAACATTACTTGATTTGTTTTTTTAATTTTAACAATATTTTGCACATCAATGTAGTAACAGATCCATTGTGTTAAAGGCGTATCATATTTAGCTTCTTGTTTTTAATCATTACCAGTTTAAAGATAGAATACATGGACAAGTTATGCAAAGCCTACAACTTGATACCATGAAGTATACCACGAGTCCCCGATTGTATTCTTTTGAGTGGGTTAGACGGAATACCGTCAAATATGGAACAACATCCCTGCATTTCGTTTATTGGCTGTATTTTCTATGGCAAGACATAAATGTATATGTAGGTGAACTTGACGCATCCAAAATTTCAGAGCGATATTCGGCAATGGCATTGATGCTGCAGTTAAGGAACCGCTAAAAGTGGCTTACAAAAGACGAGAAAAAAATTAAATCAAGTGAACAAGATGACTGTTTAGCTTCTTCCTACATAGGAACTGGAGGCCTTTTGAAGCTATCTTGTAACGCTGACGCTAAACTGCAGGGCCTAAAGACTCGGAAAACCAACACAGCAAAAAGCTCAGCGCTTAGGTAAATAATCTTTAGTAATGGTAATTAGTGGACTGACACGTGAAATGAATTGTCTCCATAGTTATAAAGCCGAATTACAAACGGTCTCAGACAAAAAATTGAATACGGCGCCGAACAATACTGTACACAAAAATGTTAAAACTTTCCAGAAGTTGTCCTCTAAGATGGCAAAGGTTCGCCCCACTCGTGAAAATCATGACCTGATAGTTTAACAAGTAGTCTAACACTAGCTAATTTGCCAGGGGTGAGTAATCTATAAATCACTAAGTAGAGGTGTGCCCCTAGAACAGTGAAACCCTCATCCCATAATTACTACACCATGATCAGACTGGGCACTAAAAACCCCTTACCGTATCCCAGAGTAGCTGTTTTCAATGCAGAAACTTTGTCACTATCATATTGTAACATGCGTTAGCTAAACCAATATCTTACAAAATCAGTTTCGATTTTAGCCTGAATTTCAGCCGCCTACTCCTCTCGCTAGTCTCGGGAGATAGGCGTCTGAAAGCAAAGGGCGGTAATGCTGTCCGGTGACGTCACGAGCCAAACGTAGTAATTTATGAAATTTCCCACGCGACCTTCGGCACAGATTCACAGCTACAGAAGCATCTACGTCTAGACAAAACCAAGTATCCAAAGTTTACAGCGGTCCACTAGTAAAAATTATCATTTTACTTCCAGCATGCTCGGTTAGCTTACGAAATACACTGGAATTAGATATTCCTTGGGCGGATATGGATCGGGTTTTTCAACGGCCATTCGCATGCATGAGTGACCTCGAGAGCAACCAAATCTACACGCGAACTAAATCATTTCTGTACTTAGGGCTACGGACTGAACAAAACTTTTAATAAACCTGATAACTTTGTAACATAATAAGTTTTATAGGTTCAAGCGTATGTTCAGTCCATAGCCCCAACGAAAAACCTGCAGAAATAATTGCTTGATTTCGAGGTCATTCATGCATGCGAATGGTCGTTGAAAAACCGGACAAACGTCGTAGGCAAGTTTACTAATACATCGCTTCTGCAAGTGCCTTTTCTTGTTGCAGATTGAGCTTTTGAACCCCAAATGTCAAGCATGCACTAGGAACGGCTTTAAGTCTTGCGGCGTTAGCCCGCGATTTTCTTCTTCCATCTTCAGTGAACGAGCGAAGTTTGGCCATAAAATTAATTAATTAATTGAAATTAATTGATTATTCAAACATTAAAGTTTACACCTTATTGCCATAGTGCCATAGTGCCATAGTGCCTCGCTAACGTGAAACGCAAATGCGCCGCTGGTGTTGACAACCAAAGTGGACTTGACTGCCACCAAGATTAATTCTACTTCTTAATTCTTCTGGCAGTTCGGATGAAAACTTGCCTTATGCTGTTGATAACGGTAAAAGTGAATTCAGTATTTATAGCTGGAAGCTGCTAGTGTATTAGTAATCAGGCTTGAACTTGAACAACCCAATGTGACCAACTCGACACGAAATATCTGCTTTATTTTTAAACTTAAAAGTCTGTTTGTTCGAAGAGCCGAATATCCTAACTCATCTTCGTAGACCCCCCTCTTCGTATAAAATAAAATATTTATCATTCCATGCATTTTCTTTCTTTTCATTGGCTGAGAGCCCACCACGTGACATCTAATAACTGCCTACAAATTATAGTCAGTTGACGTGGAGTTTCGCCTAAACGTGGCTTGCTACAAATGATATTCTGCTCATGCTTAATTGTAACTGCTGTAGTAAATGGCGGATCGCTACCTTGAGTTGTCATAAAGTGCGTTAAAATAATATGAAAAGAAACTTGGTCATCGAATGATAAAACAATTACTGAAATTGGTAATCGCAAAATATCGTAATTGTTCAGTTTCTCACAGATCAATTATTTGCCCCAGTCTTCTGCTTTCGCAACTAATTCATTTGCCCGCCACTATATTTTGCCATAGCCAAGTTCAATAATTGTTAATCGCTCCTCTTTTTCTTTTGATGTTTTTTTCTGTTTTCCACAGCGTATGCCGTAGTTTACGGACCTCGCAAGACGACTGGACCAATCGCAACGGGAGTTGTAGGAGTCGTTGCCTACTACATTCCAAGCATCCGCAAAACACTTGCAGTAATGTTTTCTGTTCTGTTTGATTATAACCTTCACCAAAGCTGCTAGGATGTTAAGCTGTACCCTGGAAACGAGAGGGCAATGGCAATGAGCAACAATGAACAACTGGCATGTAGACCAAGCATGTTTCCACAACTTGCTCACATCAGTAACCGATTTTAAGTAGTAACAGTTTGTACTCTCTGGTAAATTTAGACAAAGGCTGATGCCTAGCACGGTAACCACTCACCGAGTGTATATGCACCACTTCTAAATGAAAATCTCTGGAACTTAGAATTGCAGAGATGAAATGACAAATAAACGTGTGGGAGGAAAGAAACTGTTTCATTGCTTTTCACAGCGAGGAGCTCAATGGGCAAGTCAGGGGAGCTCCTCTTAAAACGCTGATGGTTTGTCTCTTTTCACCCCTAACCCTAGTTTGACGGAAATTCAAACTCGCAGTAAAAAAGGTTCAACTAAAAACAGCAGCTAAAAAAATATGTATACACCACGAGTAGAGTGACTCCTTGCCGCATTTTTTTCAAAAACAAAAATTATTGAGCTAAGTGGAAACTAATTTATATGAATATTTTTAATCTCCCTTGGCCGATAATCTGAAGTTATGACACTTCATTGTTCATCAATACCGAAATTCTAGCCAAGAACCTCTGGCTTCTTTCAATCCTAAGATTTCCTTGGGTTCCTTTTCCATACTTTCTGTGGAAGTCTGTATGTTGAAGGACTCAAGTGGTGTAGGCGGATAACCAACTAACTGGTAGCCATGGCAGATCTTGCATTTTGCTTCAACTTGTCTATCATCTCCAGCTCACCAGACTTTGCTATGGAGTCTCTGGTTTGTCTTTGTCAACCCCTGATGTCCTTTGTGCGCGAGACTTAACACTCTGTCACGTAATTTCACTGGGATAAGCAATATCTCTCTCGTCTTGGACTAGCTTGGGAACACAGACGGATTTCCGAATTTTGCCCGCCTGTGCATGTTTGTGGGACTTCTGTTATGTATATTTTTTCGCGGAAAAATATTCTGCATGTTTAGTGTACATAATAGAAATTACATGTAAAGCAGTTTAACACTGGGTTTACGAAGTATAGAAATTGAGACTGAAACTGGACTTACGTTATTTTTTTTCAATGAGGAAACCGGATTTGTGTCACTAGGAGCGCTTTCCATTCAAACAAACAAGCAAAAAAAATCCGAAAAACCAGGGCGAATGGTCCAAAACTCCTGGAAATTCCGAGAGGGAGGTCAAATAGAACAGAAATTCCCTGTAAGAAATTTGAGAAAATTTCTGTATACTTCGCAAGGATGTCCCCTTTTTCGGAAACTAAGGAAAATTCTGGGGAATGGTATCCACCGTAGGAAAAAAGATGCCAGCTTTACATTTTACTACAATACCTCAATGTTAGCCTAACACAGCCTATGTGGCATAATAAAATCCAAATTCTGCACGTTTATGGACCAAGAGGGAGTCAATATCCAGCCATCTTTGCCGAACAAAACTGGTCATTAAAGGATTTATTATATGGCCAACCAGGTAGTGTGCGGCCTACGACCGCGGTGCATACTGGGTCGAAAGTTGATTCGAGCTCATTTCCATTTGATCGCCGAAGCGTAAACATCTCCGCACGAGTGAGCACAAGAGGATTTTCTTGAGTTTTGGAGTTTCTGTTGTTCGGGCATTTAAAATTCACATGGGCATCAATAGTTTGTTACCGTTCCTAAAAGAGGCTACAACAGAAATCTTTATTGGCTGTTATAAAGGAAAAACGGCTGCTGTGGACGCTTCTTGTTGGCTTCATAAGGCTTTGACGATAAGTGTTCAGCGAACTGGTCAAGCCACAAGGTGCGATTTAGCGATGTCATTGATGTTTGTTATCGTCATAACTGCCTTGAGTGCTTTGCAAAATGTTATCTACCATGCTAGTTATGTTAAGATTGATTTATCTTGTTTAATTTTGATTTACAAAGGCCACAGTTATCTTGGTATTTGCACGGGTTATTTGGAACTTCTACTTCGCCGCTGAGTGAAACCGTTTGTGGTATTTGATGGTTTTCCCCTCCCTGCAAAGCTCAATGAACAACAGGAACGCAAAAGGTAAGCTAAGGACGAAAGAAACCTTTGAAGAATGACTGTAGCACTTTCCCTTAGAAGCTTAATTTTTCGCGAGAGGGCTTGAAGCTCGCCTAAAATCTACTAATCAAAGGTGTTATATTTTTGCACCTCGGTTTCTAGGATCAAGCTCACTTATTTTAAGATATTTTAGCTTTGCTTCCTTTGTAATTATGCACAACTTTATCCCTAGAAAACGGGAAGAACTGTTGGAAAAAAGCAGAGCCTTAGAAAGAGAAAGCAAAAGAGAACAGGCGTGGAAATTGAAAGGACAGGCTGTCGAAGTTTCCTATGAACACATTTCCGGATTTATCGAGGTACAGCAAAGTTTCATTCTCTTTCTCGTAATACATAATTTTAAGGCGTATGTCCGTCGTGTCGTAATGTTTTAAGCTTAGGTTACAGCGTCGAGATTGTTGTGATTGTTGTTTTTTTCTAGGTTTGTGTTCAGAAGGGGATTCCCTATATTGTCGCACCATACGAAGCCGATGCTCAACTGGCTTTCCTAGTGTCAGAAGGTTATGCAGACCTGGCGATTACAGAGGACTCTGACCTGCTAGTCTATGGCTGCAAAGAGGTATATCTTTTCTTATAATAAATAAAGTTTAATGACCTTTTCATGGGATAAGAGAAGTAAACTTTATTAATTAAGCTTACGTTTTGTTAATTAATTCAACATCACATGCCTTTCTCTACAAAACACTGCGATTGTAGAATATAAATTATCTTGGGCTGATGTGGCCGTGCCAAAAGAAATCTATTTTGGCTTGGAAAATTGGTGTCAATAAACAGTAGTTATTGCATGAGTTTTTTGTGATATCCATAATAATTGAGGTTGCATGATGTAGGATTATTGGCTGAAGCCGGAGGCTAAGGAGGATAACCCTTCGCAAGACCTTGATTATTCTGTGTATCTTAAAAACCAAATCTGGTAATTGTTTAATATACACTGAATGGAAAAAATTGCAATTTGTGTTTTGATTCTTCACCTGGTAAGCCACACAAAGCAACCCAACTTTTCATTATTACCTTTGGAAATCATACATGACCTGATTACCCGCAACCTGGAGTGTCATTGACATGATTATTGTATAATCTGCAGGTATACGACATCACAGGTGCTGATTTCGAAAATTATCTGCATCGGTCAATATGGAAATATATAGTGAATTCATCGTATAATAACAAAAATATCATGGCATATTTATTGTCATTGATCAGTTCTCGTTTTCTATTATCTGTACTACCAGGTACTATTTAAACTGCAGATGAATGGAAAAGGAGAAGTTTTTCAATTCGAAAAAGTACTTTCCCACCTTAAGCTGACCCATGATAAATTTGTTTCAATGTGTGTGGTAGCTGGCTGTGACTATCTGAAGAACATCAAGACAATTGGAATTAAGAAGGGTAAACAGTTGGGGCTAAAAGACAATTTCCTTGATGAACTTCAGAAGCATAGGTATCCTCCAGAAACCTACAGAGAGTCTTTTTTCCAGCAAGGAGTGTCTTTCAGCACCAGCTTGTGTACAACATTAAAACAAAGAAGGTTCATCCTCTTCATGAATGGGAGGAGAGAGACGGAATGAGAGGAGACCAAGCTTGTGGACAGTATCCTTTGAAAGCAATTTTTTAAGAACTTTGCAGGTGATCCAACAATGGATTTGTAATTATTAGGCAATGCTGACATTTTTTTTTCAATGATGTCTTAATCATATTTTTCTTAACATTAAAACATGACTATGGAAGCTGATTTTGCTGCTCAGTTTGTGGCTGGCAACATCGACAGAGAGTCAAGATTGAAAAAGAATTCCTTTGCTGTTCCAAGTACAGTAAGTGACCACTCCTAGCTTAACTTGACTTGAATACATTATGGTATCTTTGGAGAAGTACATGTAGCATTTAAAGAACCAAATCACTATTTAATATGTCTAGGGTCCTTGAAATTAACCTCGTAGTACAGATTATGACATATCAAATACAAGGGAAAAACCAAAAGATCAAAGTATCAAGGCTTAAAACTTGGGTCACTTAGTGCTTAGTTAACATAGTTTTAAAATCCAAGGAAAAATAAGATTACATTTTTCGGTCACAGGGGCACTTTAAAGGAATGAATGGTAAAAATCAAAGAAATTTTACAGAAAACAAGTTGACACGTCCTTCCCTCTGGATGTCTGTCCACACCTGCCTCAGTAAAACAAGTCAATTGATGGAACAAGTAACTGTTTTTTTTTTGCTTTAGTGCCCTCAATTCAAGGCCAGACAAGTGGTTGGCAATATCCCCACCGGTGGGTACTACTGTCTATGCTAGGTAATCAAGTTATATGTGCTTTCATCTTCCAGTGATTGTCTGATGAGTGATGGGTGGCCAGTGATTTCAAGTTCTTATTATTGTATTAAATTTGATTGATCAAATTTGGGGAAAAGTGTACCATTTGATAGCATTTTACATTTGCCTTGTACACGTTTTTTCAGGTGAGGGGAATGAGCAACAACCACAAATAAATGCCCGCTTTGAAAAAATATCAAGTGACTGGTTTTCTTGGATCATCCCTTGCTTTCCAGTACTTTCTTTGGAGTTTCAGTATGTCAATGCTCACATTAATGGAACCCACCAGCAGATACTCATATCCCGTGACTCTGAGAGTGTCTCTTGCCCAGTGGAAGTCTGCTGTTTGAATGAATGAATGTGTATTTATATACCGCACATATCACATGATGTCTCATGGCGGTTTACAATGCTATTGAGTGAGATCGAACGTCAGCTTGTGAAGGCGCCTCTGGCTGCCGCTATCAG
>Ga0126343_10000097_pt1 | contig 24280 bp, 22 predicted proteins | sample Cyp2metagenome_FD_92531 | JGI IMG/M metagenome (GOLD analysis project Ga0126343, IMG submission 92531) | Coral microbial communities from Lord Howe Island, Old Settlement Bay, Australia - Cyphastrea 2 metagenome | ecosystem: Host-associated > Invertebrates > Cnidaria > Coral ...
AAATGATCACAATGCACAGAGTTCGAAAGGGTCATTCAGCTCCCGGATTGTTACTAATACGACCAACACTGTACAAGCTGGCCTACAGCAACTCGGTTCAGCCTTGAGAGGACTACCCAATCCTGTGCACTTTTTGGCCAGCTCGCCGGGAAGGCTAATCACCACAGCTCTTTTAGTGAGCAGCAATTTCGTTGATGCCAGATCATTACCAAATGCCAGTAATTCAGACATAACAGCACTGCCGACAGGCATGAAAGCTAATGAGTGGTATAACGCTTACCAATACAACAACGACTCAAAAATGCTGGATTTACTCCCCAATGACCTATCATCTGAATTAACGGAGGATTTGCTGTCACCACCAGAGGATGAGTACGACAATGATGAATCCCAAGGTGTGAGCAGAGAAAAACGCTCTGAATGGCGTAAGCCAAAGGGAAAATGGACTGACGTCCCTTATGTGAAAGACCACGACCAACCACTGCGCGCAGATCAACTGACTCAGGATGGTGAATTTGCCCGAGTTGGTATCCCCACCGATCGAAACGTTAAGCAAAGCCGCAGCAAAAAAGATGGCTCTATAACTTATCGATTTCATTTGGGTGATTATCGTGATAATAAGCTCAGCCGCGGGGGTCAACCAGGAGCCACCCCTTGTCCACCGCCTAAATCTGGCACCGGCACCTGCAAAGGAAGGGCTGAGCTAACCCAGTGTTTTTTCAAGGTTGGTGAGCAACCCCCTTACACAAAGGCTACAACTGCTTTCCTGAAGGAGTCAAAGGCGTACCTGAATGAGTGCCCGAAAGGTATACCTATGGGTGACGTATTCTCGATCGACATGGATGTACAGATTGAAACTCTTGGTGAGTCAATTATTACCCAGATCCATGGCAAACCTGACCGCTGGTTATATTGGAGTAAAGCAGGTAACGGTACCTTTGTGTTGTCACCGGAGAGCTCAGCCGAAGCCTACAGGCAGCTGGTTAAGGATGGCATGATTTTCGAGCAAGGCGGGTACCCACCTCTATCCATGAGCATTGAAGAGCATAAAAACAATCACATGCTAATTCTGAAAACAAGATCAGAATACGTTGCACTTAATAAAAAAGGCAACCGCTGTAATATGAATTATTCGAAAATGAAAACCGGTAATTCCCAAGCCAAGTGCTGTGATGGTGAACGCGATGTCAGCATTCTGTTTAGCCAACCCATTGGCAACAGAAGTAATGAGCTGGACATGGTTAGCAAGTGGACAAACATTAAGTTTGAAATAAAAACCAGCGACTACAAGGGATACAACGCAACGCTTGGTTATGTCAAGATGTGGGTAAACGACCAGATGACGACGAATGCAGTCGGCTATCTGGGAGCAAATGATGCGCCGGAACGGGGGGGAGGAAACCTGTACGGAAAATTTGGCCTGTACCGCACAAAATCCGAGCAACCGATTACCATGCGATTTAAAAATGTCAAGATGCAGAAGGGAGCACTGAATCCAGTACCACCAGAGCAGCTGAACGCCACAAAAATCTCAGGCCAATGTTCTCCGGCACTTAAGCCGTACTGCGTAACCTGAAAGATCAATTTGAAGCACTGGCACTGTATCAGACAGACTTGGTACAGTTTCAGATAACAGCCTGCCTCTGCCATCCCAAACTGACATGCGACTTCGCATAGATTCCATATTGCCGGCCGGTAGTTAAAGCCAACAAAGTAACAGCTCGAAAAGTGGTCGGCAAAAAATACCATCACACTCCGTTCATCCTGAGCCTGTCGAAGGATGCAGGCAGAGTGTTTGACGGCCACCACCATGAGGCGCTTTCAATATCTCCGGGAGTGAGCCACTGGTATGGGACGGACACACTTAACAAAGAGAGCCGCATAGCGGCTCTGGAAGATGGCTGACCAGGAAGAACCTACTTGACCACTTTCAAGTGGGAGCGCCCCGGTTTCTGGGGTGGCTGGGGTGGGTCGTCGTCTGGCGTATGGGACTGGGGTTCTCCTGCTTCTTCTTCACGCTCGTCGAGCGACTCCGCTTCAAACACCATTCCCTGACCATTTTCCTGGGCGTAAATCGCCATCAGTGCCGGAATGGGAACGGTGATGGTCATGGCCCGACCGCCAAAGCGGCCATCAAACATGATGTAATCGTTCCCGATATTCAAAGCGCGCACGGCCGTGGGTGAAATATTCAGCACGATCTGGCCGTCATTCACATAAGCCTGCGGCACCTGAACGCCCCGGCGATGTGCATCCACCAAAATATAGGGGGTGCAGTCGTTATCAAGAATCCACTCATACAGCGCCCTGGCAATATATGAACGGCTACTGGTCATTGTCATAAAGTCTCCAGACAAACACTGTGCGCCGCCAGTCAGAGCTACTCACGCATCTCTTTCTCAATTTCAGAAAGGCTTTCCTGGAACGATTCGCGCTCGAACAGACGCTCAGCATAGTCCAGGATGGACTTGCCCTGACGCGGCAGTTCAACACCCAACACCGGCAGACGCCACAAGATCGGCGCAACGCAGCAGTCCACCAGGGTAAACTCTTCGCTCATGAAAAACGGCATTTCAGCGAAGATGGGCTCCACCGCCAGCAGGCTTTCACGCAGCTCTTTGCGCGCCCGGGCGGCTGGTGTCTCCTTGGTTTTCGGGTCCAGAATCGTGTCCACCAAGGCGCACCAGTCTTTCTGGATACGGTGGATCATCAGCCGGCTCTGAGCACGGCTGACCGGGTAGACCGGCAGCAGTGGCGGATGAGGAAAACGCTCATCCAGGTATTCCATCATGACGTTTGGTTCGTAGAGCACCAGCTCGCGGTCAACCAACGTCGGCACGTTGTTATACGGATTCAGGTCGGAAAGATCTCTGGGCAGGTTTTCCGGGTTAACATTCTGAACATCAACAGCGACGCCCTTTTCTGCCAGAACAATACGGACCCGGTGACAATAATGGTCAGCCGGATCCGAGAAAAAAATCATAGATGACTTTTTGGCAACTACAGCCATGAAGTACCCCCGCCTTCATGCAAAGGATGAGAGAGTGTGGCAACAACCCCGGCAATGACAACAATCGCTGCTTGGCGCAGGCCAGTGCATTACGGGTAAAACAGCCGCCCGTGAAATAACGCACTATCATAGCAAACTTTACCCCTCCCATAATAGCCCCAGCCAGTTAAATACTACTTGTGTCAAGCCATTACAAAGCCAACCGCCCTGCGGTTGCGGTAGTGGGTTGATCAGGACTGGGGCGACTGGCTTGCCAGCCAGGAAAAGCTGCCGTTCGTTCCTGGTCCCGAAAGTATGACCCCAATTCAGGATGGACCAACAAAACCTTTCTGCTCTTTGTACCGTATGCCCACATCAGCAAAATACCGAGGTAGAAAACTTATTGTTTTTCTTTGCCGGAGTATGCCGACCCGGTGTTTTTATCCTTAAATACTGGCAGCAACCCCTCTCCACCCACTGCTGCCCCCACCCACACGCTCCAACATGCAGGAGGAAAACGTGGTTGAAAATACAACAGGCCGGCCAGAGAGCACAGCCATCCCTGATCGGGTAACTCAAACAATCGTTCTGAACAACGGCACTCCACAAAACAAACGGCAAGAGTTGTTAAGTTACTTTCATCAGACATTCGACCAGTACGAACAGCTGTTTTCCAGCTTGGCTTGTGATCAGGCCTGGTTTGAAAAAGCCATCCCCCTGCGACACCCGCTGATTTTCTACTACGGCCACACTGCTGCTTTTTTTGTTAATAAACTGATTACGGCCAAGCTGATTGCTGACCGGGTTGACCCTTATATTGAGTCCACAGTGGCCATTGGTGTGGATGAGATGTCGTGGGACGACCTGGATGAGAAGAACTATCGCTGGCCTACCGTTAAAGAAGTACACGACTATCGTTGCAAGGTACGGGCGATGGTCAGTGACTTTATCCAGACCACCCCCATAGAGCTGCCCATCACCTGGGAGAGTCCGGCCTGGGTGATACTGATGGGGATTGAGCATGAACGCATCCATCTGGAAACGTCTTCAGTACTAATCCGCCAACTGCCCATTGAGTATGTTAAGCCCCACGACTACTGGCCCCGCTGTGCCAACGTCGGCCAGGCACCGCACAACCAACTGGTGGAGATCCCCGGCCGGTCACTGCGTCTGGGCAAGGATTACGACGACTCACTGTACGGCTGGGATAACGAGTACGGTCGCTTTGAGGTGGACGTTGCCCCGTTCAAAGCCAGTGAATACCTGGTCAGCAACCAGGAGTACAAAGCCTTTGTCGACGCAGGGGGCTATGACACCGAATCGTGGTGGAGCGATGAAGGCTGGGCCTGGACCACCTTCAGCAAGGCACGCTACCCGCAGTTCTGGATTCCGGATGGGGGCCGTTTTCGCTATCGCACCATGCTCGAAGAGATTGACATGCCCTGGAACTGGCCAGTAGACGTCAACTGTCATGAAGCTCAGGCGTTTTGCCGCTGGAAATCGGCCACGACAGGCAAGCAGATTCAGTTGCCCAGTGAGGCGGAGTGGTACTGCCTGCGTACCGCCATTGATATGGATCAACCCTGGTGGGAGCAAGCACCGGGCAATATTAACCTGGAATACTGGGCCTCTTCCTGCCCGGTGGACCAGTTTCGTCACGGTGAGCTGTGCGACATTATTGGTAATGTCTGGCAGTGGACGACAACGCCGATGGATGGCTATGAGGGGTTTCGCGTTCACCCCTGTTACGACGACTTCTCCACACCAACATTTGATGGACGACACAATCTGATTAAGGGCGGCAGTTGGATTTCAACGGGTAATTACGCCATCAAGGACTCCCGCTACGCCTTTCGGCGGCACTTCCATCAGCACGCAGGCTTTCGTTATGTTGAATCCAGCGCCGCCACCTGCGGCTTTGATAATCCTTATGAATCGGACGCGTTGGTGGCCCAGTACCTGGCTTTCCATTTTGGCCAAAACTACTTTGGCGTGCCCAATTTCCCCAAAGCCTGTGCTGAAATCTGCCGAAAACTGAGCCAGGGCAGGCCATGCACACGGGCACTGGATTTGGGCTGCTCTGTCGGGCGCACCAGTTTTGAGCTGGCCCGCTGGTTTGAACATGTGGATGGGATCGACTTTTCTGCACGGTTTATCTCAGTCGCCGCACAGCTGCAGGAACAGGGAAAAATCCGCTATCGCGTTCCCACTGAAGGTGAGTTGGGTGATTACCTGACCACCGACCTGGCCGACATTGGGCTGGACGACACTGACGTCAGCCGGATTCGCTTTACCCAGGGCGATGCCTGCAATCTGAAAGATCTCTACAACGACTACGACCTGGTGTTTGCCGGCAACCTGATTGATCGACTCAACAACCCGGCACTGTTTCTCGGCATGATCCACCAACGAATGCGACCGGGCGGTATTTTGGTCATCACATCGCCCTACACCTGGCTGGAAACTTACACCCCGAAGGAAAACTGGCTCGGCGGTATTCGGGAAAATGGTGAAGCCCTGGACACTTACACTGGCTTGCAACGAGCACTGGGCGGGCAGTTTGAAGAAATGGCGCCGCCGGTTGACGTGCCGTTTGTTATCCGTGAAACGGCGCGCAAATACCAGCACTCTGTCGCACAATGTACGATGTGGAAAAAGATTCAGTAGCGAGTAAGGAGAGAAGCGGTCTGGGGATGCCGGGATGCTCCCGGCACGACTCAGACCACGTGTACCGCCAAGGATCTGTCCCGAAATAAATTCCCGGTTTCCGTTCACCCTAAGCAAAGTCGAAGGGTGCTGTCACCGGACTTCGACAGACTCAGTCCGAACGGAGTTCAGATTCAATGCGGAAGTTATTTCGGGACTACTCCTAAGCCTCGGCAGACTTGCGCTTTTCAATCAGATAAACAAATTGCCCATCCTGCTCAGACTGGGTCAACAGTTGATGCTCCAGAAATGTGCAAAATTTGGGAATATCCCGCTTGGTGGACGGGTCAGTAGCCAGCACCCGGACCACCTCCCCCGGCGCCATATCCCTGATAATGTTATGCAGCATCATCACCGGCTCCGGGCAGAACAGCCCGCAGGTATCCAGCTCATGCTGCACACCCGGACTCCTGTGAGCTCTCTCTACTTCAAGCACATCAAACCTCTCAGCCTCAAACAAGGTCATGCCGGGCGGCAAACCAGACATCTTTTTTACTGAATTGACGACAAACCCAGATCAACCCAAGCCCCCTGGCAGCCATAAAAACTGTGTAGGCCAGCCATAACCCCTGATTACCCAGCTCACGAAAGAGCAACCACACCGGCAAAAACACCAGGGCCGTGGCCATAAGCATGGTGTTCTGCATCATATCGGTTCTGACGGCACCAATGAAGACACCATCGAGCCAGAAGCACCAGACCGCAACCAATGGCATAGCCACCAGCCACGGCAGGTAAATGGACGCTTGCTCAGCCACTGCGGGAATACTGGTTAACCAGCCCAGCAAGGTGTCTCCGCCCCAGCCAAGCAACAAGCAGAACAGTACGCCGCAGACCAGAGAGCACCAGCCCGTCACTCGGACCACCTGATAAAACTGCCCCCGGTCATTTTTGCCGATGGCCTCGCCGGTAAGCGCTTCAGCAGCGTGGGCAAAACCATCCAGACCGTTGGAAATCAACACCATCAGGTTCATCAACAGAGCGTTAGCGGCCAACGTTTCATCCCCCAGCCGTGCCCCCTGAGCAGTAAAAAATGCCTGCACCAGCAACAAGCACAAAGTACGGACGAACAGATGACGATTCAGCATGATCAACCGACGCAGCGCAGCAATATCACGGATCATCACGCGGCTCAGCCGCACACCTTCATGCCGGACGGTTTGGTAAACCAGCCAGCCCCCCATGGCCAGGGCAAGATAATCGGCAATCACGGTGGCCAGTGCAGCGCCTCGGGTGGCCCACCCCAGCCCGAGAACAAAGAGCAAATCCAGCACAATATTGACGCCATTGCCCAGTACCAGAATCAGCAACGGGCCTTTAGGCCTGTGCATGCCAATCAACCAGCCAATCAGGGCGTAATTGACCAACACGGCCGGTGCGGAAAAAATCCGGGTCTGAAAATAGATGTCAGCCTGACCGGCCACCACCTGACTGGCATCGAAAAAAGGCAGAGCAACCCGGCTAATCAGCGGTGAACAGAGGATCAACACCAGGCCGACCACCAAGGCAAACACTACGGACTGCAATAGCCACTTGCCCAGCGCATCCAGATCATTACGCCCACGAGCCTGAGCCACCAGGCCGGTGGTGCCCATGCGTAAAAAGCCAAAGGCCCAGAAAATCATACTGAACATGGTGGCTGCGATGGCCACGCCACCTAAATATTCCGGCGACGGCAGGTGGCCAAGCACGGCAGCATCCACCAACCCCAACAGGGGTACGGAGATATTTGACAACATGGCCGGCCAGGCAAAGTGCCAGACTTGCCGACAGGTTTTGGCTAACAAAAGCTCAGCCCTCTCAGAAACAGACAGTTAACCCAGCAAAAACAAGACATGAACCAAAACCCGGCGGTGCTGTCAGTTCCCTTAACCAGCGCGTTATGCAAAGCCTTCTCTCCTTTGTTTACTATGGGGACCAATTCAAATGCTGATGATGTCGGGAGAAGGAATATGGATTTAACCGTTAATCTCGAAAGCAATCAGGGGCACACATTGCTGGTGCTTGATGGCGACGTCAATGCAGGCTCCATTCAACTGCTGGAAAACGCCCTGGCCGATGCCACCCGGCTCAACAACAGCCATATATTGCTTGATTGCACTGCGCTTAACAGCATCAACAGTGATGGTTTGGGATTGCTGCTGCGCTGTCAGGTGCATTTTACCGGACGCTACTATTTGACTCTGCAAAATGTGTCCAGTGATATTATTGCGCTGCTCGAGCTCAGTGGCGTCAACCACTTTATCCAGATCAGCACCCGAAGCGCTGAGCAACAGAGCGATTCGTCCGTTGCCAGTTAAGGTTAAGACAGGTGCTTGCTACTTGGTGCCGAAAATCTTGTCACCGGCATCGCCAAGACCCGGAATGATATAACCATGATCATTCAGCCCCTGATCCACCGAGGCGGTATAGATTTTAACATCCGGATGGGCTGACAGAATCTTGTCAATGCCTTCCGGGGCCGCCACCAGCACCAGACAACGGATCTCCTTACAGCCGGCTTTTTTCAGCATTTCAATGGTGGCCAGCATGGAGCCGCCAGTGGCCAGCATCGGGTCAAGAATCAGGGCAATGCGCTCTTCAATATTGCTGACCAGTTTTTCAAAGTAAGGTACCGGCTCCAGCGTTTCTTCATTACGATACAGCCCTACTACGCTAACCTTGGCGCTGGGAATCATGTCCAGCACCCCGTCCATCATGCCAATACCGGCACGGAGAATGGGGACAATAGTAATTTTTTTGCCTTTGATCTGCTGCACCGCCACCGGGCCGTTCCAGCCTTCAATCACCGTTTCTTCCAGCGCAAGGTCTTTGGTTGCTTCGTAGGTCAGCAGACTGCCCACTTCACTGGCCAGGGTTCGAAATCCTCTGGTGCTGATATCGTGGGCACGCATCAGTCCCAATTTGTGCTGCACCAGCGGATGTCTGATTTCCTGTACACTCATGCTTGACCTCAACTATTTCATCAGCAATCAACACGTAAACTGTGCAATTTTCCCACAGGGCAAGCAAGCTGCCCACAAGTTTTTACCACCATCTCAGGCTTGCAGTTTTCGCTTGCCCAACGGAGCCAACAACGGTATTTTCCCCGCTGATTATATTTTCAGGGTTTGCACCACAATGTCTGTTGATCTGGACCACATCCGGCGAGTAATGGAAGAAGCCGACTGCCTCTATAATGAGCAGCAAATTGAAGAGGCTATCGCCGCCATGGGACGCGATATCACCAGTGCGCTGGCCGACACGGCTCCGCTGGTGTTCTGCGTGATGAACGGTGGTCTGGTTATTACCGGCAAGCTACTGACGCACATGCAGTTCCCCCTTGAGGCATCCTACGTCCACGCCACCCGTTACCGGGACCAACTGACCGGTGGGCGGCTGGAATGGAAAGTTCGCCCGACTCAGGACATCAAGGACCGTACCGTTCTGATCATCGATGACATCCTGGACGAAGGCCATACTCTGGACGCAATTGCTGATTTCTGCCATGAAGAAGGTGCAGCTCGTGTTCTGACTGCAGTTTTGGTGGACAAGAAGCATGACCGCAAGGCTCGCCCCGGGCTGAAGGCGGACTTTACCGGCCTGGAGATCGAAGACCGTTACATCTTCGGTTATGGGCTGGACTATCAGGGTTACTGGCGCAATGCCAATGGCATCTATGCGCTGAAGGGGCATTGAGTAGGGAAACGTTAGTTATTCCAGACTCAGCATCCTAAAAAGAGGGGGCCTTCAAAGCCCCCTTTTTTTGTTCAGAACAAAAGCAACGCGACAGTTGCCAGGCTGAGAATCAACGTACCGCCGTAGCAAGCGACCTTCACACCCACTCCCGGGTGCAAGCCAAGGTCATGGGAACCGTGGTAAAGACGGTGAATACAGGCCCAGTAGGATGGGATCAGCACCACCATCAAAGCCAGCTTGCCAAACCAGTTCTCCAGGAAGAAGCCAGAAATACGCTCATAGGACAGCGCTTCAGCCGGAATAATACCCAGCGGTACGCCCAGACCAACCACAAAAATAATGGCTGGAAAAAAGAAGGCGATCGTCGTGCCACCGGCGCCGAACAGACTCCACAACAGAGGTTCAATGTGACGTTTATTGCTCATTTTCCCTCTCCCTCAAAGTCCGATCACAGAAGCGGCCACGATGGCCAGAGAACACACCGCCAGCCCGACGTACATCAGCGTGTTGACTACGTTGTCCTTAACCATTTTGCGGATTTTCTGCGGCAGAACACGGGGCGTCATGTCGAAGTAAGTCACGGCGTGATAAATGGTCAAACCCAGCGTCACGACAGTGAACAGAATCATCAGCGGGTGAGCCTGCAAAGCCACCCAGCTGTTCCAGGCCGCCTCACCACGGGTCAGCTGCACCAGACCATAGAACAGATTCAGGCAGTAAAGACCATCAACGACACAGGACGACTCACGGATCATGTAGTTGCGGTAGAAAGGATGATCCATAAACCAGGTGCGCTTCATGGGGCGCACATAAGGACGACGACTCATCACTTGTCTCCTTTGCGAGGCATCAGGAACGACAGCGCCCAATCCTGGGAGCCTTGTAATTTATTCTGATTAATGGCCGCAGCCGGATCGACATTCTTCGGACAGACTTCCGAGCAGTAGCCAACAAAAGTACACGACCACACACCGTTTTTGCCCTGAATGATTTCGGTGCGCTGGTCATAGCCGTCGTCCCTGCTGTCCAGGTTGTAACGGTGACCCAGAGCAATAACCGCAGGACCGGTAAACAGTGGGTTAAGGCCCATCTGCGGACAGGCGGAGTAGCAAAGCATACAGTTGATGCACATGGAAAACTGCTTGTACAGCCCCATCTGCTGTGGAGTCTGCTTGTTAACCCCTTCAGCAACCGGCTTCTCCATGGCGTTGATAATGTACGGCTTAACCGACTCCAGCTTTTTGATGAAGTCTTCCGCATCAACAATCAGATCCTTCTCGATCGGGAAGTTGGCCAGCGGCTCCACCCGGATCGGGTTGGGATAGTAGTCGCGCAAAAAGGTTTCACAACCGAGTTTTGGCGTACCGTTGACGACCATACCACAACTGCCGCATACCGCCATACGACAAGACCAGCGATAAGCCAGGGTGGAATCCAGCTCGTCCTTGATGTGCTCAAGAGCATCGAGCATGGACCACGCTTCCACATAAGGAATGGTGAACGTACCATAAATTGGCTTGCCATCGGCTTCCGGATTGTAACGGAGAATCTCGATGGTTATGGTTTTATCAGTCATGCTGGCTCCCCCTTACTTCCCTGCGCCACTTTTTTCAGCCGCCTGCTTCTCAGCCGCCGCACCATAGACACGCTCTTCTGGCTGGAAGCGGGTCACGTTAACGTCCTCATACTCCAGACGTGGCTGGGCATCACCGTTGTAGAAAGTAACGGAGTGCTTCAGGTAGTTAACATCGTCACGGGCTTCAAAGCCGTCAATCCGCTGGTGTGCGCCACGGGACTCTTTGCGCTCAACACCGCCGATGGCCATACACTCAGCCACCATCAGTGAACTTTGCAGCTCAAACGCTTGCAGCAGCTCGGTATTGAATACCTTGGTTTTGTCTTCTACCTTGACATTCCTGAAACGCTCACGAAGCTCGGAGATTTTATCCAGACCGGCCTGCATCTCTTCGCCCACGCGGTAAATACCGAAATTGTCTTCCATGGTTTTCACCATTTCATGACGCAGGTGAGAGGCTTTTTCCGTACCGTTGGCATTGCGCAGGCTTTCGATGCGAGCCAGATGCGCTTTTGCCTGCTCCACCAGCTTGCTCTCGTTAGACATAACGTTCTGGCTGGCAAAGTCTGCGGCGCTGTCACCGGCCACTTTACCAAAGACGACAGTTTCGGCCAGCGAGTTAGAACCCAGACGATTAGCGCCGTGCATACCCACACTGGCACATTCACCGGCAGCAAACAGGCCAGGCAAATCAGTAGCGCAGTTGATGTCGGTTCTGATGCCACCCATGGTGTAGTGCACGGCCGGGCGAACCGGAATCGGTTGGTGCACCGGATCAACGCCAAGGTAGTTTTTCGCCAGGGAACAGATCAGCGGCAAACGCTCCATCAGTTTCTGTTCGCCCAAGTGGCGCAGATCCAGGTGAACGGCGTCGCCTAATGGGGTGTCGATGGTGCGGCCCTTGCGCTGCTCCTGCCAGAATGCCTGGGAGAGTTTGTCCCGTGGCCCCAACTCCATGTATTTGTTCTTTGGTTGACCAACCGGAGTTTCCGGCCCCAGACCGTAGTCTTGCAAATAGCGATAACCATCTTTATTCAGCAGGATACCGCCTTCACCACGGCAGCCTTCAGTCATCAGAACACCGGAGCCTGGCAGACCGGTCGGGTGGTATTGGACAAACTCCATATCCCGCAGTGGTGCGCCAGCGCGCAGCGCCATAGCGTGACCGTCCCCCGTAACGATGGCACCGTTGGTGTTGAAGCGGAAAATACGACCGGAGCCGCCGGTGGCCAGAATCACAGACTTGGCCAGAAATACTTTTGGCTCGCCGGTTTTGACTTCAATGGCAACAACGCCCTGAGCACGGCCATCTTCCATAATCAGGTCGGTGGCAAAGTACTCGTCATAGCGCTCAATGGATGGGTACTTGATGGACGTCTGGAACAGTGTATGGAGCATGTGGAAGCCGGATTTGTCAGCAGCAAACCAGGTGCGCTCAATTTTCATGCCGCCAAAAGCACGAACGTTGACGTTACCATCGTCCTTACGGTTCCACGGGCAACCCCAGTGTTCCAGGCGGATCATCTCTTCGGTGGCGTGAGAGACAAAGTAGTCCACCACATCCTGGTCACACAGCCAGTCTCCCCCGGCAACGGTGTCAACGAAGTGATTTTCAAACGAATCGTGATCCTGAACCACACCAGCAGAGCCCCCCTCGGCTGCTACGGTGTGACTGCGCATCGGGTAGACCTTGGAAATCAGGGCCACCTTCAACTCAGGTTTTTTTTCTGCTACGGCTATCGCAGCCCGCAAACCAGCACCACCCGCGCCGACAATAGCCACATCCGCTTTTATTATCTGCATACGCAAACCCCCCTACTGCTATTTACGGCCACTTTGTGGTGGAATCTCACCAAATCTGGCCAAAAAACAGGTAAATATAATAATTAAATGGATTGCAGAATTAGCGTGGGATTCTATCTGAAGCGGCAACGAAAACCACTGGTACAAGACAAAAAAAATGACTTTTTGAAAAAAACATATTTTCTGGCAGCGAAATAAAGATCAGCCACTGCACAGCAACCACCAAAAGACACAACAGACGCACATCTGCCCACAGAAAAACCGTTTTCTGCGCAAATAGTATCCGGAACAACAAAAATCACTGCCTGCAATAAAATACGAAAATGCCGGAGAAAATCATTGCGAGAACAGCTGAAGGGAAAACACAGAACGGACGACTGTTCATAAGTCGTCCTGTTGGCGGAGACCTAAGGTGCTTTACTGGCTGCCTGCGCTTCATGAGTCAGCGCAGACATGGATTTGAGCTTGTCAAAACGTTTCTGTAAAGCCGTCATCTGCACATCGATGCTGGCATCGACCACACCGATTTCACTCTCCATAATGCAGTCGCCGGCAGCCAGACGCGGGTCGGCCACAAGGTCAATAAAGCCGACCCCCTTATATTCTGCCAGTATGGTGTTCAGCTGCTCTTGCACTGCTTCGTACTGTGCCGGAGGAATACGGATGGTGACGTGTTTTTCATTGCGGACATGTTGCAGGGCATTTTTTACCAGGCCGATAGCAAGTTCTTTCTGATCAAACTCACCAATGATCTTTTTCACACCACCGAGCAGAATATTGGCTAGCGTATCTTCGATATCGGAAAGGTAGTTAATGGTGCGGCTAACCACCTTCAGTATGTGATCAGCCTGCTCCTCTTTGCTTTCGGCCAGCCCTTCCTGATAACCGCGCTTTTTTTCCTGCTCATAAGTCTGCCGGGCTTTGGCCACAATGTCTTCAGCCTCCTGCTGGGCAGCGGTGATGATTTCCCGGGCCTCCAGGTAGACGACATAATCTTCTGCCTTGAGAATTCGGCAGGATGGATCCAGGTCAAGCTGGATGTTGTTCAGGATAACAGGTGCCGCCACTGTCGATTCACCTCTTTATGGGTTTTAACCAGTAATTTCTCACATTGCGCTTTGCTCAGCCCTCCGGCATCGGGAGAACTCAGTGCCTTTTGCCAGCTGCTGGGCATTTTCATCATCAGTCGCTGTCGAAATGCCTCCGGCAGGTCAGAAAACGCCATGGCAATCACATGCTGACCGGTGTTTTCCAGATAGGCCTTAAAACGGTCCAGGCGAGTCCAGTCAATCAACAAACTCGGGCTGTTTTTTTTCGCTGCCCCCATAAATTGAGCCTTTTTCACGGCAAAACGATAGGCATCTTCGCCGATGCACTTGGCCAGGGCCTCACGCTCATCCCTGCGGATCACCGAGCGGATCGTACCTTCATTGAGAATCAGCCCGAGATAAAATGCCAGGCGTGTGATCTCTTGTGCACTGGCAAAGACGGCTCTTTTATCCAGCCGGGCAAAGTCATAATCAAAGGCGTTGCTAACGCCAAACTTGTTCAACAGATAGCTTGACGTGTTGAACTCAGCCGAAGGACTGGCCCGTAATCCTTTCAGGAGTCGCACATGCTCATCATCTTGCAGCCAGCTAACGTGCAAGTAACGAATCGGGAACAGGTTGAATTCAACCATGTGGTTGAACAGACTACTCCCGTTGTATTCCTGAAACAGAGTGTTGACGTCGTAATCGCTGTTCATTGGTCGCTACCTAGGAAGATTTCTTCTTGCTCTTCTGCTCTGTCATCCAGAAGAAGTAACCACCTGCACCAAGTGCTGCAATCAGCAGAACAATCAGCGAATAGACCATAACACGGACCATACCCGCCGATTGCGCGTCTACATCAACAAACATCACGGTTTCTGTTGATGGCCCGGTGAAATTACCGGAATTGAGACGGGTGGCAGGGAACAGGGAAACGGTGATTTTTTCCAGAGATAATCCTTCAATGCTGTTTGCCACCAGGGTTTTCACCTTAGGCACCAGGCCAGCAAGTTCCAGCTCAGGCGTGTATTTGATAAACACTGAAGCCGATGACGGATAGTTGACATCGGTCAAACTGTCCTGCTCCTGGGGCAAAACCACATGCACCCGGGCCGTTACCACACCATCGATCATTGACAGCGTCGAGGAGAGTTCCTGAGACATGGAGTAGGTGTACCGGGCCCGCTCTTCGGTAGGCGACGATATCAAACCATCTTTAGGGAAAATATCACCGATGGATGAGTACTTTTCTTTGGGAAAACCAAGGCTGCTGAGAATCTTCACCGACCGGGACACATCCGGACTATTGACCATAATGGTGACAACCTTGTCTTTATCCACCAGTTTCTCACTGGGGATATTATTATCGAGAAGTATGGCGAGCATCTCGTTACCTTCTCTTTCATCAAGCCCGGAATAAAGCTCGACTTTACAGCCCAGTAATAAAAGAGTGGTGAGACACACCATTGTATATTTAAAGCCCTGGACGAACCCCTGTTTCATGACGAGCCAACCTTATGCACGTTAGAGTATTTATTGCTTTAACTATTAACGGCCAACTACCGGGAAAAATTACTGCTTTCGAACTATAGCCAATAGCGTCGGGAGAAGACCGAAAGAAAACAGCCTGAACTTCTTTCAGCCGAGAAAAAAAGGCATTATTGATTGCGCAACAATGTGTCAAAAGTCTGGGTACTTTTGCTGACAATTTTGCCGATGTAGTCTTCGGTAATCATCAAATTAGTCAATGCCATCTGAGTTCTGAACATATCCTGCATGCCCATGGCTTCGCCGGGCTTCAGGTGGTTCTGAATAATATCGGAACGGCTCTGCACATGATCCCTGAGCCCCTGCATCCCTTGCAGCACTTTATCACCCAAGGTCAGACCCGGCATATCGGGGCTGGCAGCAATCTGCATGGGATTAAATTCAGCCGGCTGACCGGATACCAGCTCAGCAAAGCGCCCTGCGGCATCATCATCGGGCTGGTCATTATTGGCAAAGCCTTCCTGAGGTTTTTCCAGAGCTTTATCCGCCAGATCGCCTGTCTTGATAATATTGTCTGCCACGTTAGTAACCTCTGTTGGTTAATTATTGTTGAGGTACTTAAACCTCTCTGCCAAATACTACGTTTGTCTCATTGCAAAACATCACTTCTATAACTTTAGTTCATCTGCTTTATCCAGAAGAATCTGCATGGCACTTTCTACGCCAGGACGATTGAAATCACCATCGTTCATAAACAAGCTGATAAACAGCTGGTTATCTTGCAATCCGACTCGCAGCGGAAAGGGGAAACTCTTCTTGTAGTGACAGGCAGCCAATGCCTGCTCCAGAGTCGGCAACGCATTGTAGCGATCCATCTCGCGGACCAGGTACATCAATACGCTATCTTCTTTTAACTCCATATAAAGTGAGCCAGAACCTTCTATTTGCAGGCAGACGACTCCGGTATCACCAAAATCGAGACCGCTGATACCCATACCCTCTCCCAGCTCAGAAACCACATTATTGCGCCAGTCCATAGTTCGTTTTCCAGATGTTCGAAATGTTTGTCAATCATCAGTCCAAGACTCAGATACTACTCTTTTCTCTGAATCTCGATTCTCGTCCAACCCTCGGCAGGCGTCTGAATCGATACACCTACACCCGGTAAATTTTGCGCCCCATTTGCAGTGATCCCAGCCTTAGCTCTTGCCGGAGACGCTGCTTCCTCTTTTGGCACCAGGGCCTCGACACTGACCGCCCCCTGATCAGCCCGAACAGTGAATTTATGGGCATCCTCAAGCCGGTTGAATACTGCCTCGCCCATATCACGCAGTAGTGGTTTTTTCTTTATTTTGCTATCTATCTGACCAATCGCTTCTTTGAGGCTGGCAAACTCCATGGCAACTTTTTCCGGATCAAAACTTGCGTCTCTGTTTTTCTCCAGCACAGTCACTGCCGTTCGAACCAACTCATCAAGGTTGTTGCCTTCTTGTCCTGCCCATGCCTGCAACGCCTTTTTATCGGGGGGAATCAACTGCAGCTCTGCATCACTGCCTTGTGGCTTGATGGCAATTTTCAGACCTTTGGCAAACTGACTCCCACGCTGGCGGGTGATGTTTTCCAGGGCGGGCAATACATCCGTCCCACCACTCAGGGCATGGTTCAATGCCGTCAACGAACTGCCAGAAACATAATCCTTGTCTTTTTGTTGTTGCAGTGCCCGTGCCTGTTGCAACAACTCATCTTGCTTACTTATTAACTGTTGATCGTTCAGTCCGTCAAAATTGTCTTTTGGCGTGGCCGTCGGTGCTGCACCACGGGCTTTGTCTGCAGATACTATCGGCTCACTGCCTTCTTGCCCCGGGGGCTCCGCAGAGTTATCCACAACCGGATCCCGGGTGCTTTGAGTTACCTTATCATCCTTCCCGGACTGACTCCTGCCGGTGAGGTCTACCCCCAAGTCGCCGAGTATGTCACCAGAGTGCACAAACCCGTCGAGAGAAATCTCCTGCTCACCAATCTGGCCATAACCCTTGCCTTCGGACTTGATACCTTCTTCTTCCAGAACCAGTTCGTCCTGAATTTCCAGAATTATCTGCGCTATCCCCTCTTTAACATGAGCATTGGCAAATATCTCTTCGGGAAGGTCACGTACCAAGAATCCGGTCTTGTTGGCCAGAAACAATTTCTGCGTTAACGCTTCTGTACCCATACTATGAAACAGCTCGTGAAAGTCACTGGAGTTTACAAACTGCCGATCGAGGATTGTCAGTACCCCTTGCATGTACTGATGGCCATCGAACTGCTTCATACTCTGGGGTGGGCGAAGAATTTGTTCCTGGGTATCCATGCAGTTATCGTGCATACCCACCACCCGCTTCAAGGCGGTCATATCATTGATGACTGAGCGCAAATAGGGAGTGCCCGTGGCGGCGGTCATACTGTTGAGCTGATTGCTAAGCTTTCGTAACTCGGCATCTACTGATTTGGTAAATGCGCCGGCATCCGTAGTATCTTGCAGGCTAGCAAACACCTTGCTGAGGGTCTGGTAATCGTTGACCTGACCAGAGACTTCCTGACCAATCTCGCTAAAAGATACGTTGGGGTGCCTCCCTTCAAGCAGTTCAACCGCTCTGGAGATCTCTTTACCGAGCCCGACACATTGAGGGTACTTCTGCTCCAGGGCATCAATGGCCTGAAAAATCTCATCGCCTGACTGGGCATCATAGTCAACGGCCAACTCCTGCAGAGCAACATAGCGATGATAAGGATCAGGGAAGTGCTCACCAGCCTTCTCCAGATACTCATCCCGCTTAAGGTCAGGATTAGCTTGTTTAGGAAAGTTTTTCTTGAAGTCTTCGACACCCTGAATATCTTCGACCATCTTGATCTTTTTAATGAACTCAAGCTGTCGTTCGCTATCAGACTTGCCTTTAGACACTTTAAACTCACTGGGCTTACGCTGGCGATGAGCGTTCATAGTGAGCTCTTCAGAAGCATTAAGTGCCTGACTGATAATTGACGGCGGATTCGCAACGGTAACCGTCTGGCCAGCCCGAACGCCGGTTTTATCCCCCGCAGATGCTGCTGCCCCGGAAGAGACCTGTCCGGGTGTGGTCGTTAGTTGCTGGACTGTGCCAACCTGTGCTCCATTCATATCATCCCTCGTTACAAGAAAAAGCCAACCTGGTCAGGTTGGCTACATCTTATAAACCACGCCAATTGTCAAAGTGGCTGATCATGCCCTGGTTGTCGATTTCAGCGTTTCGAACCAGGAACGGATAATCTCATCCATTTTGCTCTGGACGGTACGCACCATGTCCGATTGCAAATTCATAAACTCACTTTCATACTGAGCAGCATTGTCGTGGGTCTTTTGCATCGCCTCATGAATTTTCACCTGAGCCTGGTGCATGCCGGCCTGATAATCCGTACTGGCTTTGACCATATCACCAGAAGCGGTAATAACCTGTGACACACCGTTGGCCAGAGCCACTTGCTGTTGCATGGCCCCTTGGTTGGGAGCGCTTGCCGACCTCACGGCCAATCCCCCCTGAACCACACCGCCAGCAATCTTGGTACCGGCACTGACCCAGCCGCCGATGGCCGACATCGTGGCAGCTTTTTTCATCTCATCGGCCTGGTTGAGCACTTCATTCTTGGCCGCTTCATACTCAATCGCCCGTGACTCCCTGGCCGAGCGCCGCTGTGCCACGCTCATCTTGTGCAGCAGCTCCATAACCGTGAAAATATCCACCAGCTGCTCAAGAATCTTCTGGTCAAATATATTGTTTTGCGACAACAGGTTAAGACCAGTGGCATTGGCCTGTAACAGCTTAACCGTACTTGGGTCAGCCGCTTGCATCAGTGCTTTTTGCTGTTTCAGCAGTTGTGAATCGCCAGCCAGCAGGATGGTTTTGATCTGGGCCTCGTTGTAGCCCATGGCGGCCAGCAATTTGGCCTGACCCGGAAACTCCGTCATGTTTCCCCGGCCGTTAAGCAAAGCCATCAGCCGCTCAGCCTGTGCCCCTTTAAAACCAAGCGCCTCCAGAGCAGCTTTGGCACTGGAACCAGCCTGGTGCAGGGAGGCCAGACCGCTGCCCTCTTCATCCGGATTGGCCAGCGACAACAGTGCCTCAATCTGGCTATCACTGAAGCCCATGGATTTGAGTGCAGACTTCTTCTGATCGAGTGTACCCTGACCGCCGTGCAAAGAAGCCAGGGAATTACTGGCATCGTCAGGATTAGCCAGCGACATCAGAGCATCCAACTGAGCGTCATTAAAACCCATGCCAGCCAGAACACTGCGTTTACCCTGGATGCTGTCCAGCCCTTTGCCGTTCATCAGGGTCTCAAGGTACTGGCCCGATCCATTGAGCGCCCTGGAGTGCTGTTGCAGTCTGGCCATTTGCTCCGGCGAAACATTGCCATCAAGCACATTGTTGAGCAGTGATTTGGAGCTGGCCAGCGCCTCATCCGTTAGCTTGCTCACCTCCCCCATCTGGGCATTGGCTTTCTCCATCTGCATAGGGTTAAGATCATCTGGTGCGTCCAGATTAGGACCTTGGTTTTGCACAGCCCCCCTGAGGGCCGCGCTTCTGGCCTCCTGACTGGAAACTCGAATATTGTCACCATGCAAGTGCCCAGCCGACACTCGCTCCTTAGCCGCAGTCTTACCTGCTTCCAGGCTTGCTCGATGTTGCGTAACCTGCGCGCCGCCGGTGTTAGAAATCTCTGTCATGAGTAACCTCCATGAATCTCACTCAACTAAAGTACATTCGATCGACTTAACCTTTAAGGGCACGGGCAAGTGCTGATTTTGTTTCTTGAGTGCTACTGATGATGCTAGACACCGCTGCGAAGCCCTGCTGCAACTCATCAAGCACTTTCTGGATATCCTCAATCAGATCATCAATAACGTGCTGATTGTGCATTATCCAGGCATGTAGCTCTTTAGCCTCAGCCCGCAACATATCGGCATCGTAGTTATACGTGGTGCTGACCGCACTGGCTGCACCATCGCCAACCATGGCCGCGGCGCTGGCAATGCGCACGACTTTAGTCAAGCGTGCGGTCATATCGGCAATCTTGGCGGCTCTGGAAGCCGTGGTAGCTGCTGTGGTAGCCGATGCCGTTACTGAGGCGCCGGCACCGGTACCCGATCCGGTGGCAGCCGCAGTGGTATTGGCCGCGGCGGCAGTCGCCCCTGCACCGCCACCAATGGCAGCAGCACCGAGCGTCATGGCCAAAATCAGCACAGACCAAAAGACCATGGCACCAATCTGCTGCTCCTGTCCGGAACCAAAGATGTCCATCATCCAGTTGCCAGTTTCAGAAGACACCATCATGGTAGCAACCAGTGCCGTTGCCCCTACCATCAAAGCGGCTGCTGCTATTGCTGAAGCACCACCGGTAAAGATGGCACCGGCCACCATAACGGCAGCGACCACGGCCATTAAGGCCACAGCAATACCGCCAAAGATTTTACTGACCAAACCAGCGTCTTTGGCTTTTTCTGCCTTCTCAATGGAGTCGAGAATTTTGTTCATCCGCTTTTCTGAGGCCTGCTCCCTGGAAACCTGATTGGCCTTGATGCTTTGCTGGTCAAACGCCAGGCGATTGTCTTGCAGCCGTGTCTGGATTTGCATCAACATCAAAGCAGCGCTGTCAACATCCAGAGTGTTTTTCGAACTGAGAAATATCGCGTTAAATGCCTTGAGGTCTGATTGCAACTGAGCGTGAAGATCGGCAGGGCCACCTTTAAGGTTGGCAACTTTATTTAGCGTGTCGGCGAAAAGATTGCTCAGTTTCTCAAGCGAGTCATCGCCGCTGAGTTTTCCGGATATCTGGGCCGACATGGAGTGCATGGGTGCCAAAGAGTTTTCCGGGTGTTGCGGATCAGCCAGGGCCAGCAAGCCATCAATCAGGTCATCACCATACCCCATGGCAGCAAGTTGATCCCGGTTGCTCTGCATGGAGTTGATGTGGCTGGCCAGGGGATTTTTTCGGGCCAGGGCACCATCAAGAAAATCCTGACCACCCTGCTCCATAATGCTTTCGGCCATCAGCCCAATCTTTACCCCATCGGCATCGGCATTAAAACGCTTCTCAATTTCAGCAAAAACAGCAATCTCCTTGAGCACACCCTCGGAGGGTGAATCCGAACCCTGCATGGGTGGATCCAGATTGTGGGGCGGTTTCACCGTTACCTCAAGCTGGTCCTGCCCTGCCCCGGCGGAGAAACTATTGTGCGCCGGATAACCACGACTGACCCGCTCTTGTCTGGCAATCTGTTCTTGCTTTTGAAGCTGCGGGTCCAACCCAGTACTTGTAACCGACTGAGATTCTGGTGAGATAGTAGACATCCTGTTTACTCCTCAGTTATTGCAAGTTTTCCAGCATATTCCTGGCACGCTCCAAATCCGGTGCATACTCTTTGCTCTTTCCCGCCCATTCAATGGATGTTTCATAGGCTGCCCGGGCTTTTTCTTTGTCACCCTTGGCCAGGTGACAATCACCGATATACATCATCGGACGCGGATCGTCAGAGTCCAAAATGGTGGCAAAGGAAAAAATCTCGATGGCGTTGTCATACTGCTTTTGCATCTGCTGGCAGGCACCAAGACCAAGAAAGTATTTTCGGTTAAAGTGGTCGTAAAAACAGAGAAACTGAAATACCTTATTGGCTTCTTCGTATTTGCCGCCTTGGTAAAGGTTGTAAGCAACCGAGTAAATAGCCTCCATGGCATCATCACTCATGTTCTTCAAATCTTTAAATGCCCCGCCTTTGCCAAAAAAGTTAATAAGCATATCTTCAACTTCTGCACTATCAAAACCACCAGAAATGTCATTATTCACGTTTTACTCCTCCATGAGTTAGCGCATGTTTTGGATAATGGTGCTGATTGACTGAAAATACTTGTTCATGAAATTCGAGAGCATCTCGAACGTCTGGTTGTACTTGTTGATTGTCTGTTGAAGTTTAGTGGTTTCCAATTGTGACTGACTGGTCAATGCTTCGATCTTGCCCTTAAGCGCCTCAATATTGACATCCCATTCTGCAGAATTGTGTATATCGTCAGAACCTGAATACTTGGCTCCGAGCGAATCCCAAAATTCAATCATGTCCTGGGGCATTCTTGAAGTACCTGAGGTACCGGCATCCGCTTTCAGGTCTTTCGCCCGGGCCAGCATCGCATTGGCACTTTCAAGAGTCTGGTTTTTCTGGTTAATGGATTCAATCTGTTCTTCGAGCTGATTTTGCAGAATATCTGCCCTTGCCGTCAGAACCGCCATAATCATGGCATCCAGACTGGGCTTGGCAAAATCAACCGGCTCACCCAACAGATAAGCGTTTATTTGGGAGGCACCGGGACCGACATAATTGTCACCATTCCAGTTGGCCGGATCACTCACTTCTTGCACCAGGGCAACAGGCGCCTGTAGATAAACAAGCTGCCTGGAAGCCTCATCAAGCTGACCTGAATATTGCAGCGCATTAAGAGTCTGCTTGTTCACTGAATAAAAGTGAGTTGGCGTCAGGGAATTTCCCTGATCGTCAGGATCGGCCAGAGACATCAATGCCTCAATCTGGGCATCGCTGTAACCTGCCGAACGAAGTGAAGCAATTCGAGACTCATTCAGGGTAATTGTTGGTGAATTCGATCCTGAATCAGAACCCATGGAAGAAGCGCTGCTAACTAGGCTACTCATTAGTGAATCCCTGTAATATTAATTCATCCGTGAAAACGCTACTGTTAACTCTAGGCTATGTAGTCTTGTCTCGCCCGTTTAACGTCAATGGATACATCATTATTTAATAAAACCACTGACATATTCCCTGGCGATGGCCTGTTCATATTCTTGCGCATTGATATCCACAAATATTTTGTCAACTTCCGGTGATGCAAAAAGGTTGCGAAGAAATATTTGGCGACCAGAGGCTGTGTCGATTTTAATGGCCTCAGGCATATCACGCATCATTCTGAATCCCGCTTCAAACATGCCCCGGGCCAGGGAGTTAACCACCAGTTTTTGATGATGCTCCCTGGTTCTGGCTATTTTTTCTTCGTCACTTTGCCCCCCCGGACGCCCATTCCACTGCACCACCGCAATGATAATATTGGTAAAAAATGCCTCGAACTTAACCCTGTTTCCGGGGGTGTCAGGAAGTTGCGTATCGACCCCCTCAAGACCGGGCAGTCGCTCAAAGCGCCGGAGCGTTGACGGTGTGCCGCTATCAACTTCTTCATCACTGGCAACAGCACCACCAACAATGAGTTCAGCCTTATTGCCATCCGGGTTTGCCAATTCTGCCCCCCTCTGATTAGCAAAACGTTCCAATATACGCAGGCTGAGCCGCAGAAAATCCGAAGCTTCTACCCGTGCCATCTCATCACGGGAGAACCCTTCAAGACTCTTGCGCCCTTCTCCAACAGAAAGCAAAGGAGCCCATAAATCCGATGAAACCCAGGGAAATTCCTCTCTGGGCAACACGCCCATAAGCTCTGTCAACATTGTGCGACAGTGCTCCGGAGTTGGGTTAAGCATTTCCAGGGCCGATGCAAACGTGCCAGCAAACCGTTGAAGATTGTATTGCTGCAAATCGGCGCTGCCGATGGGTTCCTTCAACGGGGAGCTGGCCAGAATTGCCAGATCACTGCTTTTCTGGCCCAACTTTTGCAGATAGCTATCCAACATGCCGTCAGTATCCAACGCCTGATCACTATCACTTTTGTGCGGATGTTTTGAGAATTCGCCGTACTGTCGCCTGCTGGCCCACTGGGCAAAGTTTTCAGCAAGCCATCTATTAAATACCTCCATTGAGAAAGGCTTGGCTTGCCCTGCCGCTCCTGTACTCGATGCCTGGACCGGTTCAGTTCCTTCTCCCCCAACAACACAAGACATTTCATCAGAGGGTGTCAGGAAAAACTGACCATCGGCCTCAGCAAGGCTACCTGATTTTTGACGTCGAAAAGCGTCAGCGGATTCAGCTTTACCTGGTTTACC
>Ga0126343_10000098_pt1 | contig 24231 bp, 9 predicted proteins | sample Cyp2metagenome_FD_92531 | JGI IMG/M metagenome (GOLD analysis project Ga0126343, IMG submission 92531) | Coral microbial communities from Lord Howe Island, Old Settlement Bay, Australia - Cyphastrea 2 metagenome | ecosystem: Host-associated > Invertebrates > Cnidaria > Coral ...
CGCATGAGAGGTTGGGTTGGGGGGGTTTTGTTGGGTTTGGGGTGGGGGGGAAAATTTGTGTCTTTGTGGGGGGGGGGGGGGGGGGGGGGGGGGGGGGGGGTATGGAGCGTCCACAATTGGCTATCATCTATGACGGTCATAAGCTGCTCTTTTGGCCTCACATCACTCAAGTTGGGATTCTCGATGGGTGTACACGTGATTCTCGGTCTGTAATGTTTTCGTGTGCCTTTTGGGTTCGAGTCAATCGTGTGGCCTGCTATGTCTTTTTATGGCCATTCCCCTTCGACCCGCTTCTCGTAATGGTGATGTTGATACGTTCCCGGGATACGTTCTTGACCGGTTCTAACAACAAATCTCTGTTGGTGATCAGTTCAGGCCAATTCACCCTCAGTATTCCTCCTGAGAGACTTGTTGATGAAAGTTTGTCTTTAATTTGTTGATGTTGTCGTCACCCTCACTGTCTCCGAGCCGTGTAATAAAACTATTACTTTGGTGTTAAAAATTCTGATTTTGGTAGTAGTACGTTAATCTTTGGTTCTCCCGCAAACCAGGCTTAGCATTGCATAAGCTTACTGTGTTTTCTTTCTTCTAACTTACTTGTGATAATCTATGTCAGGTTGACATATATTTCCCACCCTTAATTACGACATACGATCACCCTTTTAAAACCGATCCACGAAAACTTGGCGGTTTTACCGGAAGGAGAGACAGATTAAAACCAAAAGTTTATAATTGCAACCTTCTGACAAAACGTTTGGCTCGTATGATATACAAGCAACAAGGCACAGTAGCTCGCAAAGTTTCAAATTTAGTAGGCAATTGAAATAAAACTGAACAAATGCATCATTTACGCTCAATTTCTACGACGATTTGGCCTCATGATTTACCATCTAAGTTGTGCAAACTTTGAGATCAAACTCGTCATTGACTTCCGCTCCACACTACAGTCATCGGTTGTCACACGTCAAGATTTCACAATCTGTGATAATCAAATTCCTGTTTACCCAGATTAAAAAATGAGCTCCTATTAACATAACTTCTTTTCGACATGGTGACAAAGAGCTCCAATTTTATTTTCAATTAACCACTGCAGCCACCATCACATTCTCTAAGCCCCATTTCTGATAGGATCATTTCTTTGGAATCAGTTATATTTTTTATTTCTTTTTCTCTAAGGTTTCAGTTCAGCCAAGAGGAATCTGAATGACAAGCAAGAGCAGTTAACAAAACAAAGGTGAGAATCCACCAGCTTATCAATTAAAACTAATGTAGGTTTTGCAATTCCATATATTCCTCAAAAAAGCATCTTCATTAGAAACTGTAAGCCTTTTTTCTTTCGTTTTTGCCAATCGTCCAGCGGACGGACTATTTGAAAGAAAACCGCCACTTTTTAAAAAAAATGCTTTGAAAACTTAGGACGTCTCATCTGGACAACAGGCACCTTACCATTCCGAAAACTGTGGACTTCTAACCCTATAACCGAAACGTAGGCTAATGTTAGTGTGGACAGGCAAAAATAAAGCATACAGACCAGACCTTTCGCACTAAAATTCGCTGACAAAAAGCGTGCGAATATTTTGTTAAACGCCGGAGACTTTTGTGTGAAGAAAACTATGTTTTGCTACGTCTTTCCAGACAGGTGGATAACGAGACTTAGTAATTTGAATCAATTCGGTTTGCTTAGGGACCTTTGGAAATACAGTGAGTGGTATTCAAAAAGAAACGAAAGTTTGAACTTAACGTTTTTAATTTGACTGAATTTTGTGTTTTGCGTTACAACTTCCTCTTCTAACATAAAACACTTTCATACTATTTTTCTATTTTTTTAAATTTGCTAAATGAATAACAAAGTTGGAACAGTGTATTGTAAAAAAACGTTAAATGACATTAAGTATGATAAAATCATTTGTCTGAACGCTTCCACAAAATCGGACAATCAGTCTAAGTACTCGCCAATAAAAATACATTACATAAATCGATCACACTAACTAAATGCGAGGATCGTTGTGAAAGAATAACCTCCCTCCCCCAGGTCTTGAAAGTACGTTACCAGCTCCGCGAGGTCTGACCGCATAAGAATGGACCAAGGGGTCCCATTCTTCCATTACTGTCCTGAGGAAGCTCTGACTTGAGTTACGCCAACCGAAAAATGTTTAGAAAAAATCCCATTACAAGCGCTTTGTTCTGATTAAGAGCCAACATAGACTGCCACGAGTTTAAACATGGGAAAGCGTGTTACGATTTCATAAATTAATTATTAAAGGAAAACGAAGCGAATCCTGGTCAAATACTTGTAACACACTCAGTGCACTGACTGGTGAGAAGTGACTGTATCCGTAGTACGAGCGGTAGTCGAAATCGAGCGGCCGAAATGACACCGTCGATAATGGTCTTTTTTGTTTTCGCAGCTGAAAAATTATTTCAGGAACGGCATGTTTTGTTTTCCAAATGATGCAACTATTATTCTACCTGGCGACAGCGATCATAGAGGAAGTTGCCTAACGCAGGTAGCCTATTTTTGGTCGCAAATTAAACGCCACAAAATGTTTTTTGTTTTTTACATTTTACAATCCGATATGGGTTTTGGATTTACCTCGTGAATATTAAGACGGATTTCGCTCAAAGTTTGAGCAATAAGTGCAAAAATTATTTCAGTAATAAAAATCTGACAGCGCATTAAGTTTTTGAATCTTTAAAACCTTTCACTGTGGTTCATTTCAAACCTCGTAAGAATGCTGCATGCGTGCGTTAGTGTGTTTTCAACTAACGCGAAACGTCTGTTTTAATTGAAAAAATGTCGGTAAATTCAAGTTCAATTTTCTATCGTGGGGTCAGCTTGAGAGCTTAAATATCGACAAGATCCTGTTACCTGTATTAAAAATATTACCACGCTATGAGGTTTTTTGGCATTTTTTGCCATTAGTGCTCGAATGTTGTGCGGAAATCATCTTAATTAATTGCCATTTCTAGTGAGAAAAGTGAACGGCCTTCAACGCCTTTCCTGTTTACATGCATCTGACGTCAGGACAGTAGGTAGTAGTTTCTCTTGCTCATTAGAAATTGGCAACTTCTAAATACTGATTGGTCTATTCAAATATTAGACGCAACGGCCTTATGCAAGGACAGCGATCTCACGGGTTGATTGTTCACCTTTTGGACTCGAGAAAACACCATCCTTCAAAAGAGACTCTAATCTTTTCGCCTCTCAAACTTTACATTTAACATAAATTGTTAAGGTTTGTTTGCAATGCTTAATTCGACTTTATAGCCCGATAAATTTCCTGTTGTAGAACTGGAGCCCAATACGTGACATAATTATTCAAATTATGCTTATTTAAGAAATTTGTTGTCTGAAGAGTAAATCAAACGTGCTTGATCGAAGTAACCAGCAGGCTCAGAGTTGTTAGCCAAAGTTTCAAGATATACCGCAGTTGACTTATTTCCTTTTTTGCGGATAAATTAACAGCCTTTATGCGACAACTGCACAAAAAATCATTTGACGAGGCGTTCAACTGCTGTGCGGATCTGCTAATCTATTTCAATCTTTTCAGGTAATTTACTCTGATAATGGTCGGTGAAATCATGTGAATTTTGCTTAAACAACCACCAAGTCTGTCTATGTTATTTAAGGTCTTCAAAAGTAGATTGATTGACCAAGTATTGTGTTCATTTTAAGGAAAAACTGTGTTCTTTATAATCAAGAAAAGCTTTCCATTTGTTATACGAGCATAGCTTATAGCTGAAAGGCACTTCTGATGAGTGGGCTGGGTTTTTTTCGGGTTGCCTCGTAGTTTCTCCATTCGGAACAAGGAATCCGTATCTACTTAGTGTTCGGAAGATTATTTCCATGTTTGATGATGTTCGTATTCGCGGCAAATATTCATTTCTTGTATATTTCAAGGATATATTTTGTAAGCTAGTGAACGGAGCGAACTAAGTAACCAAAGAATTTACGATTTAATTGTCTTTGATAAGTAATGGTGTTTACTGATAATTGCATGTTGTTGTTTGAGATAACACTGGAAACAAAGTAGTGGCTTTCAACATTACACAGGCATATGTAAGATATCAGGTTATTCCAAATGAATTAGCCATTATATTTTACTCTTTAAAAAACTGAACCTTATTTTATGAGAAGACCTAGGGATACACTTAAGTGTACGATTCGGCGCTTCTATTTCGCAAGAGAATTCGCTTGTCAAAATCGAGTGGAGTAGAATTAAAAGGAGCTTTTATCCCTGAGGCCCTGATGTCGCTTAACTTCATTTTAGAGTACGATGTCAAAACTTTGTCAACATGACGACCTGTGATAAAACGACTACAGTAGTAAGTGAATATGTTGCGTCTTGAATAGACTGTCAGCAAAAGATAGCTAGATATGAAAATCAAGCTCGGCAAAAGGAATTTAGACTTCTCTTGAGGAGTGAATTATTTCATGTATAGTTTACATCATCATGTTCACTCCTAATATGTGGCTTCATAGCTCAGTCGGTAGAGCATCGCATCGGTATCGCGGAGGTTACGGGTTCGAATCCCGTTAAAGCCCTGATTTTTTTCAGGCGTCTTCTTTTCAATTGCTTGAATTGGAAATTTACTGACATGATCATTCTTCACTTTCAAAGGTTAAGTCCGTTGATGTCCACCTTACTGAGCTTGGGTTTTTAGTCGAGGGTCGAGGGTCGAGGGTAAAATGTCGAGGGTCCGAAAATAATGTCGAGAGTCTGTTAAAAAAAAAAATTGTAAATTTTAAAAAGATAAAATAAAATGTCGAGGGACCAAAAAATAGGAAACATGCATCAGAAATAAGATATGCATGAATTCCAGACATTTGTGACCTATAGTTTTTGTATTCTTTCACAATTCATTTAATACATACATTTACGAGGTCTGAAATGCCAACCGCAACCGCAAATAAATAGACGAAAGCTGAGGGAGGACAAGGTTCTCCCTCCTGGAGAACGTGACTAAGTAATTCGTCTATCGAGATAGGGTTTTCTCCTAGCGCCTAAATCTCGCAGTCTCTGGGTTTCCATCCACCGTGAAGCCATAAGTATATATGGTAATGATTTCACAAACACTTACCACCATCCGAACATATCTCACATTAAGGGGGGAGAAACTTAACTACAAGTCTGTTGCTAAGGAAATCTCAAAACCCCTTTTTTTCGGCTCCTGAAGTCCAGTGAGCATCAAAGTTTACTGTGTTTGTTCGGTTCACGTTTCCTTGAAGTGTTTCGAACCATGCCCATATTTTGTATGTCACGTGACCACAATAGAAAACGCGTCTAAAAACTCGGACTGAGTGGATCATTTTCGAAATATACCAATACGTTTTTCCAAAACACAGCATTATCTACAACTTGTAGTATGAGTTTGAGGAAATGTACAATATTTCGAAAATTATAGATCTTTAATTGCTTTTACAGCCTCTTAAAGATTGCTTTTACAGCCTCTTAAAAAGCCGTGTTTTGGCAAAACGTATTGTTATATTTCAAAACTGATCCACTCAGTCCGAGCAACTTTGATGCTCACTGGACTTCAGGAGCCAAAAAAGAGGAGCTTTTTAGATTTCCTTAGCAACAGACTGCAATAGACTGGTTGTTAAGTTTCTTCCCGCGTAACTCTGGAATCCCGTCATGAGGTAAGTCAGTTGTTGTAAAGTTATAGTTTCCGTTTTCTTGGGCTTTGTTCAGGTCAATTGTTCCTTTGACTTCCGTTAGTGTAATTAATTTCTGTAACTGACCGCATGTGATTACTAATTGTGTAATGCCGAGTGGTTGTCTCAGTGAAATCTGTTCATTGTTTTAGGTCATTGTCCTTAGGCCCCCCGGTTTGCTCTATAGTTTAAGAATGTTATTTACTTAATTTGTTTCAGATCGAATAAAAGAAAAGGAAAATCTTGTAAAATTTATACGATTCGAGATTGTTCAGAGTTACTAGTAATTTGATTCTTTGGCGGTTTTCTTTCAATGGACCAATGATATAGCGTATTTTGTTATAAGTCGTTCAAGTTAATCGAATAAGTTAAGTTGAGGCGACATAACTTCGATGTTGGGGCAACACAACTCGGATATTGGGGCGATGTAACTTAAGTTGGGGCGACGTAACTTGGGACGATAAGACGATGGGGCGACACAACCTGGCACCCGCTGGTTCTATTGATACGCTACTGTGAATAACAATCAGCATCGCGGGAGTGGGTAGTTGCTGCTAAGTGTGGCAAGTGTGCTCGATAGATATGAGCTAGTGTCAAGATAGATCCTCGTTTTCCAGTCCATTGGAAGTATATTTTTGTCATCAAACGGTTTGTTTTGGTAAGCGTACAATTCCGCTGCAAGTGACTGTAGCTCTCTAGCCAATTCTGCTCTAAAGAGGCCCACTGGGACATTTGGTATTTTCGCGCGCAATGCTATTATGCTAATAAGACTAGTAGTTTTTAAAAACGAACGTTTTCCGTCTTTCGAAATTTTAGAGCTAGTCATTGTTGCTATTGTTGTAAGCTTCTTCGCGATCATCGTCGTCCAGAGGCCTATCAATTATCTCGGGAAAAGGCTGTTAGTCCGTGTTTTTCGTAGTTAGTTCTTTCTGGGGACAGCTACTTTTACAGTTATCTTCATAGAGTTATAGCGTGGAGTTAAAGTTGCAAAATCTTGAATCCAAGATTCTGGAATGCCAAAATCCTGAATTCAAGATTTTGGACCGCCAAAATCCTGAATTCAAGATTTTGGACTGCCAAAATCCTGAATTCAAGATTTTGACGGTCTAAAATCCTGAATTCAGGATTTTGGTCTTCCAACAACAGAAACATCTGTCTCAGAGTTTTGCTACAAAAGGGTAAATTTATCTCTCGCAGTCTCTGGGTTTCCATCCACCATGAAGCCATAAGTACTGAGAGCCATATATCGACCAGAACTCGTCAAATACTGCAAAACTCGAACTCAGGAACAAAAAAAAGTGATTTCGCAACCAGAGATGCGCTAATGGAGGTCTTTTAGCAACGTCTGAAAAAACAAGTTTTTGTTGATTCAGTGGTCTTATTTCATGATTTTTATCGATGGTATGTTTCAATTGTTGTTCTCTCTGATCCTGGAAAACGTTTTGCACATAGCTGAAACTGAAGTTTTCTTAAGCGAAGACTTGTTGTTATAGTTGTTTTTACTGCTGCGGTTACTTTGGGTTTAGTCGAATTTCAGTTGTCGTGATCTCTCTGCATACTAAATATTTGTTGTTAAAGTCAGGTTTTTGTGATTTTTATCGATGTTATGTTTCAAGGTGTTTTCTCTTCGAATGCGACAAAATCTTCTTCAAAATTTTCTGATATGAACAAGTTTCGTTTGTGGGTTTACAATACTAAGTGTTAGAGGTGGACTAAACGTTTGCCAAACATAACATTATATCGAAAGATATGTCCCTGTCGCACGCTAATGGAAGGGTTTTTAGCAACGTCTGAGATGAGATTGACATTATACATATTTGTGTTGTTTGGGTCCACTTTTTTTTGTGATAATTTGTTATCGTTTGAGTGTTTGAGGATTTGTTCACTCCTGCTGGCAGAGCAAATCAAAATTACCAGGTTGTGTTTTGTAGTTTACTTCTCTAATGAGCGCGTGCGGTTGACTGATGGTATTATTTATGTAAGAAGGCACACTTGATTATGAAAACAAAAAACAGTTTTTAATACAAACCATAGTTGAAGTACAACATATATCTATATTTGAAAGCCGGAGAAGCTTTAGAAGTAGAAAATGAACGGCATATTTCCTTCCGTCGAGGGTCAACGTAGGAAATGGTTTGGCAAAGGCTATATATAGCTATTTCAGTCAATATATTTAACTGAAACGAATCCAGTACTTGACGGCAACGGGCATCCAGAGAGTTGTGTAGATTTGTGGAGATGTGAACAAGGACAATGAATACAGGAGTTTTGCTCTTAATGTGAGATATGTTCGGATGATGGTAAGTGTTTGTGAAATCATTACCATATATACTTATGGCTTCACGGTAGATGGAAACCCAGAGACTGCGAGATTTAGGCGCTAGGAGAAAACCCTATTTCGATGGACGATTACTAAGTCACGCTCTCCATGAAAGAGAAAATTTTCCTCTCTCAGCCGGGATCCATTTATTTGCTGTTGCAGTTGGCATTTCAGACCGTAAATGTGTGTAAATGAAGCGTGAAAGAGTACAAAAACAATAAGTCAGAAATGTCTGGAATTCATCCATATCTTATTTCTGAGTTTTCTTTTTTCTGGTCCCTCGACATTTAATTTTTTCTTTTTACAATTTGCAAATTTCTTTCTTTTTTTTTTAACGGACCCTCGACATTATTTTCGGACCCTCGACATTTTACCCTCGACCCTCGACCCTCGACTAAAACCCAAACTCCCACCTTGCTCTGTTAGCCAATCAGCGTTGAGTTTTAGAATAGCTTTTTTTATCTTTGATTCAGGATGCCCCCATGTGCGGTATTGGAATAAATGTTTATCCTAGTATAATTAATAAGTTTTAATTATGATTTAACAAGTGATATTTAGCCTAGGCATTTTTCCACTTGCGGCCCTTACCTGCTTATTATCACACGTTTGGTGGCAATAAATTATAACTAAAAGTGGAACAACATTTCAATGTAAAAACGTTATATTTTTGGAGTGGATAGACAAGCCATAGATAGAATCAAGTGGTTTTTTTTTTTCATTTTGAGATCTCGTTGAAATTCTTCAATATTATATCGCTTAGAACCAACTTTTTGACGTCGCGTTCCTGTGAAAAGTGCTAAAATTTCAAAACCTAAAATTTTAATATTTCAGAGAATAGTATTCTCTATATTGCGGCAAATTTTCGAAATCAGTTAACCGAAATAAAGATCAAGTTGACAGGTTAGTAAAGCGCATCTTTTTTTTATCACAAAAGACATGGCAGTGTTTTGCATGTGTCTTACCTGTCTTCAAAAGTATTCAAACCTGGCTACAGACTGTTTTGACTTTCGTGGTCAGTAGCCATGCAAAATCTAACAATTAGATCACGAGCTCGAGATTTCTATGAGATGATAGCTGATGAGGCCGAAGGCTGAATCAACTATCGCCTCATAGAAATCGAGAGCGAATAATCTAATTGTTTTAGTAGAATTCTAACTGAAATTAACTCAAATAACGGTTTCCAATGATTTTCCAACGCATTATTGAACTTTACGCATAAACAAAGTTGCATGTATCGCGGCCCTTGGGAAATTGGTAGTTGTTTACGCGCGTGTGTACCCGCTTTTTCAATATTGTCAAGTTTTTAAAGTCAAGAAACCTTAAAAGTGCTTCTTTTGGTCCTCTCAGGAATTTAATTACCTGTATACATCTAAAATTTCTTCCAAAGCTTCGGAAAAAACTATAAAAACATCGCATTTCAGGGACGACCAACAGCGACTGTACTCTAATGGCTGACAGTATACGAGTAGCTCAGCCAATCAGATTGCAGCATTTGCATGAGTATACTAGTAGAATTCTACTAATATATTATAGTCTCTTGACTATATAACTTTATTTAAGGGTCTAATATATTTAGCACTGTTGTGCTAATGCTAATTGAGGATACTGTAAATAAACAAACAAATATTGCAAACAGAGCACAAGTTATTAAGAATCCCAACTGGTGGGAGGCTGACCAGTAGGCTATTTACACAATGCGGTCGAGCTGTTGAGCACGGGGCCACCGAAAACAAATCCAGATAGCAATAGGATAACTCCAGATTTCAAGTCCAGCGCCCTAAACCACTCAGCCTCGCCGCCTCCCTCCAATCCATTGTTTCTTTATGCAGTGTATTCAATTTAAATGATAAAAATGTTAACGCACTCATTGATCGCGAATTATCGGAATAGCTGTTATTGAAGTTATCAGCGGTTTGACATACAAACGAGGCGAAAGGGTCAATTTTGCTTTGTATTGACCCGTTCGCCTCGTTTTTATGCCTTTCTAAACAAAGGAATATTTGGCTGCGGGCTCAACTGCGATAAGGGCTACTTACCCGCACTCGTTCACTAACAATTACGTCGAAATTCTCAATATCGCATTTGTGCGGTATTGAGATTTCTCGTTCATTGTTAGTGAACTCGAGCAGGTTAATCGCGATTATTTACTCGCTGAGTGCGTTATCCTGTAATTATATCATACTCTCTTGATTGTGAGAAGAGATCGTGTTAGCATAAGAAGAGTTCAACCTGCACGTGAAGTCATTAAGACGGAATCCCCAGAAGTTCGAGTAACGAGTGGACAATAACCTAGTACCAAGATTATTTAGATCTTATTGGAAACTTCTGTATGACTGTTTTAAATATCTTATTTAAAAAAAGCAATTCTAGCAACGACAAACGTGAAATACGATTGTTGGATTTGGTATGAAACACTTCAAGTGAAAGTACTGGTGAAATTGAAGCGATGATGAAATTTTGCCTGTGTTTGCACAACTTCTCTGAACTCTGACATTCATTCTCTCTCGTTCAAAAGGGGAGTTGTTTCCGGTGTTATTTTAGGCAATTATTTAGGTATATTGACCTTCAAGAAAACGTCAAAATGACTGTAAAACAATTAAAAATATTCTGGTACCAGTTTTTGTTTGCTCACTAAAGCCTCAAATTTCTCGATTTCTATCGGATTTCATCTTTAAAACATTTTATATAAGATGTAAAGCAACCAGATTCGCTAACTTTCAATATAGCGCGAATCACATTCTTATCATGACGTCATATCATACCCTTCTTGACGTCACATCGCAAAACTGGGTCTCTTTTCGGATCTCATATTTCAAATACTTTCTAGCACTGTTTAAAATCTCAAAATTTGATTCATAACGTTATCGATCAGAGAAAATCTTGAAGATAATTTTAAACTCTTTCCTCGTGAATTTGGACATTTTAAAAACAGAGAATTTTTTCTCCGTTTTAGCCTTCTGTCCCGCGTAAGAAGTGCTTTCGAAAACCAAAAAAAGAAAACTTTTCGAAAACAGTCCCCAAAAGGGATTTTTTCTTTCAAAATGCCAGCCTAATGTTTGAGTGTGCATGGACGAAAGTGGAGGTTTTCGAATGCAATGTTGTCATAGATCGTGTCCAGTCTTTCCCGGTCTTCGTTCGTCCCAGTAAAAAATCAAGATGGCGGATAGACATCTTATGTCGTTCCTACCTGGGGTTCTTTCAAGAATAAGCCGATTTCCAGTGCGATTTTCACAGGCTCGTGGAATTCCTGGGTGTATTTGCCGATTTCGACATATTGTAAGAATTTTGAACTGGAGTAAACAGTGGAGTTTGCACTTTGAAAAATTGGTGCCAATTGCTGCATGCGGGCTCGTATTTTACTTACACTGCGCATGCTTTGCAAGGGACGCTATCGTATTACCATTGTTATATCGCTTTCTTGTGTACGGTAGAAAACGATTCCACTTCTCTATTTACGGACGCCGCGTAGTTTTTAAAATCGAAAAAGAAAATCCGTTTTCAAAAATATCCAGATGCATGTCGGCGGCTCCTTTAGCTTTGAAAAACAGCAGATTTCGGAAAATATACCAACCATCGTTTTTTGGTAACGTCTGGTCAGGTGACAAAACCGTAGATTAACGGTTTGTTGTAAACATTGAGAGAAGTCACAAATTTTGATTACAATCGTTTATAACCTGAGGAAAAAGTCTGCAATCAGTGTGGGCATCCGTTTGAGGCCCTTCCCCCCGGGGTAAATTGAGTATACACAAAAGTATACACAAAAGTTTATTGTCAATTACTCAACAACCCCACAAGGGGTGATCACGACTTTGGAGACAAAATCCCCTAATTGGTGTAAAAACCTCCAGATGATCTCTTAATAAAAACTTTCATTATTTGATTGAAGTGCAACGACGAAACGTTAGGGAAGTTTAAATTTTAGTTACGAGAACGAGATCGAGTACTAGAGCGACTTTCCAATTGAAGCTTACAAGCTTCACGTACCTATCTCATCCCATGAGCAACTCTCTCTGCCCAAATTCAACCAACATGAAGAGCGAGATCTCTGGAAACGTCACTGGTTCGAAATTCTAAAATTGTAGTCGTACGTACACAATCTCGTACTCCTAGTCCAATCTAATGGTTTCTATTTCCACACCTGCTTTCATTTCCTTTCAATTCAGACAACGGTTTAAGATAACGTCAACAGTGCTTTTCGGGTTAGCAAGTACCTATAAATTGTATACCCGGCTTTTTATCGCCGGTATCTATAATTGATTACAAACTTTTCATATTCGATTTGGCAGATAGGAATTTTTTGCAAGCAAGTCATTTAAAATTGTTAATTTGTTTCCACAAACGAGGTTAAACCAGCAGCTATATGAAAAGACTTGAATTAACTGTTTCCTTTCTTTGACGGTGTAAGAAAATCAACGGGATATAATAGTAACGTGAAATAAATGTTACTTGTAAATGTAGTTAAACTGCGTGCCTTCTACGTATACAACTTATTTATTCCATGTTCACTGTTATTCCACGTTTATTTAAATTTGTTGACACCGAGCTTAGGGGACAAAAGATTTACTTTCTCTCTTCAAAGTTATTAACCTGTCATTCTGAAACAGAAACCACTTTGCGATATTACGTTCAGCAGGATTCAGCATTTGAATTGAAATCCTGAGTTCAAATTAAGATAAAGGATTGTTGTATTTTCTGTAAAAACGCATAGAATTTGTCCCGTATAATTTTCATAAATTGACAATCTATTTCAACCGCTACATGCCAGTAAATTATTAATTAGGTAGGTGATTAGCTTTCTTATCATCTCTCCGGCAATAAGATCAAAGACGAAATTAGGTAATCTAATACTGCACGCATATGAAAACAGCCTCATTTCCGTTCTAGTACATTGTGCCGGCAGAATAAAACATCTTTCTGGAGAGGTAAGAGACATTCTATATTTGTTTGATTTTTCTCACTCTTCTTATCAATAGCGCTGTAAGAAATCTTTTCCTCAAGATATGACCAATTCATTTACTGAGATCACCTGGTGTCGGAAAGAGCCTGAATGTTTTCCCCCAGTAGGACTGATTCGTAATACGAATTTCACAAAAGCGCTCCTCATGATGAGAAATGTATAGCGTCTGCTCAACGTATGCGGGCCACAATGTAATGCATTTTGCTTGGGCGCTTGTGATTCAAAGGAGATTGTGGTTGATCCATGGACTAACGTTTTCACATTTTCAATCTTTGTTTATCTATATTATGAATAGCTGCTGTATAGTGGCAGCGATAACTTTTTAACAACCATTCTTCATGGAAAATTGTACATTGACCACTAAATATATTTCAGTAAAGTGCACTTAGTTTACAAAGTTATCTGTAACCGATCAGATGAAAAGCAGACAGTGCCTGATAATTTCTCTAATAATGGTGCGCGCTGCTATGTATTTTAATATAATATCTGCCAGTCGGGGCTATATCGTCACGTCGGGCGCCTCCAAAATACAGACGAGATTAAAACATGACTTATTGGATTCCGTGGGATTAGTATTTTCCAAAGCAAATCACTTATTGAACAGAAGAAAATGCGTTTTATTCTACATTTATTTCAAATAGGAATACTAGTCGTCGCACGCGTCCGAAACTAGTCGGTTTCTACCCTGTATTGATCGAACAAAAAATAGCGAAAATTTAGTTCCCTGCCTTTTCATGTTTTTTTTATTTCTATTTTATTACATTTCGATTCATCGACCACTTTGTCAGCTATGTTAATATTATCGATATTGTATAGAACTGTACAAAAGGTATTTTTTTGAGGCGTGTTGGGTAGCCAGATATTCGCCAATCACAACTTCGAATTCTTAGCAAGAAATCTCAAGAAGGTGAACTTAAATGCTTTTGACAAATTTCTGATTAATTATTTTCTTTCAGCCAAGAAAACAAATCCTTCTCTTATCTATCATCATAATTTGGCTCCAAAAAGTCGCTGACTTTTCCTTTGGAGACAAATAAGCTTTATGTTTATTTGTGGACAGATATAAGTCAGATTTTGTGATAAAAGAAAACGAATTTGCACTGACGTCTTGGTGGATAAATTAAAAGTATTACTCGAGGCTGTCAACTTTGAGAGTTTGCCACAAAGCAGGTACTCGTCGTACATTTCAGCCGCACGTAAGTCTTTTTGCATGTCGTTCAAGTGAATGCGATATCGAAAAAATGCTTGACATTCTCAACAAACCAGCACTCGAAATGACCTTTGTTTGTACGCCACTTTACATTTGGCTTCTTTGTTGTTGATGGGAAAACTGAAAAGACATCTTTGAATGCACTACCAAAATTTCAGCTATTTTTTCTTCCAAGATCTTTTTCTGTTAAAGGGGAAAGAAATTGTCTTAAAGCCATGCGAATTCTCAGATGATGTGGACTGTATTTCGGACGAGCACGTATGTACCCGCATGGTAACGAATAATGTGGATTTTTCTAATTGAAATTCCATTTTATGTCGATTTTTACTTAATAGGACTTAAGCAAAATCAAAGAAGATACGCCATTTTTGGATAGAAAGAGGTGTTAATTTTTCTAGATATTTTTAATTTAGGTTTTCCAAATCTGCGGGTTTGTGACAATATTAACAACATTTCAGCCTGAGCTGGGATTCACCTTAGTGAATTCAAATAACGTGTCGTGACTAAGACACCAAAATATAACATTTTTATTAATATTAATGTAAATGTTAATATTAACATTAATATTATCACTATTTAGTTGACAGAAATTAAAATTTTTAAGGAAAAATATGATGATGATGATGATTTTTATTATTATCATTTTTATCATTTAATATCATTTTTATCATTTAATATCATTTTTATCATTTAATATCATTTTTTTGCGTTCGAGGCTTAATTTAGAACTATAAGTGAATATGAATACAACATATTTAACTTTTACAACTTCTTGTTATATGGAATTATCCTTCCGTGCTATGAGAGCAAATGTAGTACTTAAGTGCAAGTAATAGAAATGTGGTTGTTTGGGAAACTGATTGTGCCCTTGAAAATTACCGGATGTTACATAACAGTGGTTGATTGATTGCCCAAATGTTTGTCGTAAAAAGGATGTGCCTACATTAAGACTAAACGCTGCGCAGAATAACTATTGTTTTTCATTGCAATTACGTATTGCTAATGCTGCAAATGGGCAAATAACCAAGCGTGACAAATTAGATGTTTTTCGGTTATCACCTATCTCAACAGAAATCCACATGCGGCACCAATATGGCGATTTTGGTATATACAATTGAATCACTAAACACTTAGTTTTAAAAATAGCCACACCTGAACGATAGCAATCTTATTTTCGGTTAAAATAAAAGCAAATGTCCACTACGAAGCCATATTTTTTCAGCAGCAGTATATTTCGTTGGTTTGATTTTAACTTTAATTAGTAGAGAAAATATATTCTGTAAAGTAATATTTTTTTTTGACAAGAGTCCAATATAAGCAATGGAAACAATTAAATTTCTTTTGTCTCTTTTGTCAATAAAAGTCAATTTCTCCGGCAGTTCGTGGGGTTCGTTCTGTCAAGGTAATTTAAACAGATCATGTTAAATCAATAAAGGAACCTCGATGGGATAAGGGGTTAAGGCGAATTATGATCGTTATCTTGGCTACAATTCTTTCTGGGCCCTTAAAACCACGAATGGAAATGAAATAAAAGTCTACAAATTTAGTACCTCAACTGGAGACTAGCTAACAGACATTTTTTTAATTGTTGACAAAAATGATTAAAATCTTCTACGTATAAACAGCGATTTAAGACTGCATTTAAAAAAAAAATGCTTTCAAAGTTAAAGCATTGGAGTGGTAAAGGCGAGTTTTCCATGGCAGAAAGGTTTTTGAAAAAGACCATTTTTAAATTTAATTAAATCGTTTTCTTGTAAATATGTGTTCATGGTCGTAGAGTTGTTAAGTCATATTCCATGTTTGTTCCTAATATATTTTTCAATACCATGCAGACATTAAAACAAAGGATTTTAAAGCTCCCCCGCTGAAACAACCTACTGACGACGGAACAGCAAGAAATAAACGAATGAAAAAAAGCTCCACTGCCAAGGCCAATTTCCATTGAATAGAATGCGATAGTTAAACTTACGAAATTATCTGGATTCATTGAGTTTGCGCTTGAAAAACTAAAAAAAGTATGTAAAAAGGTATTTCACAAATTCTTGATTTAATGACATTACCTCATGTCACCTCGTCAACCAAACAGAACCCGTTTAGCGGAAGTGTCAATTAGCATTGTAGGTCAACATGTTTGCCACAATATTCAAACTTGACGTTTCTTTTACAGAGACCGAACTGTAGTTAAACTGCAATATACTGGACTGTGTCCAGTATAGACTGCAACGGACGTTGGGTTGTTGCGATGTCTCAGCAGCACTACAGGCGAATCTGCGGCCCATTTTTGCTGATTCTATGGATTTTCACTCTCTTCAATAATGTCGAAGGAGTTCCAAACGATGGAATTGTCACAAAGGCTCGATGTTACGCAAACTGCCTCACTCAGGTAAACCTACCTTTCAATATACTTTCTTAAGAAGTTGTAAGGTACTCTTACTAACTTATAAGTCTAAACCAATCTTCAAATTCTAATCAAGCAATAAACATTTCTTGAATATTCAAGTTTCAGATGGAAGATTTTTTTAAAGCTTCTTAAATTTTTTTAATTGTCTTTAATTCATAGGCGACTTTCGAAAGGTCCGATATTATTGATAACTCTGGTAAATGAATGCTACAGATTACAGACTACCGTAAGATTTCAATTCTTTTCAGACGCACGCAACAGAAACTAAATCACACAGATATACAACAATCATTTTTGAGCTACCAAACCAAGTCGTATTTCCTCAGCAAGTTTTCACTCAGCTAGATAATCAAATAAGCCGTGCAAATATGCGGTATCGGCAACATGTGACGTATACAGGCCAAATCACACCCAGGAACATATTCTCTTCTCTCGACGAATTAAACACTTCTGAATTAAATCTTCTGAGTTGTAATTAAAATGAATTTTATGTTACCATTTCAGTTAAAACTTTATTATTCCAGAATTTCGCTGAAACGTTTAGTTTGTTGTTAATATTGGTATTGTGCTTTTAAAGATTAGTATCGGCTGATGATAATCACAGTGACTACGAATCTGCATATCTTTCTTTTTTTTCCGCTGAAACATGAGTCCAAGCTACAACAGGTCTCATTTCTGCCGGAAAAAAAGTCCTTGTTTTAATTCTTCTTAAGATGCCAAATTAACGATAATTACTTACGTTTATTGAAAGCCGGATTAAGCATTGTGTTTAACGTAGTGTAATTGCACTGCTTTATTCTTGTAAATCAAGAAGCGGATATCAAGAAATGATTATCACTCATACTAGCTTTAAGTGCAATGATTTCTTAGCGTGTAGGACCTGAAAAGTCTCAGAAAATACGACTTCCTTGTAAAATTTGCCGAATTGAGCATTAATGGCAAACCACGTTTCCATTTGCTTGAATACTTGCATGATAAATTTTGAAATTTTTAACTCTCCTATATTCCTTTGAGGAAAGTTCTTTTGGGTAGCTTTATTTAAATCAATCATTGGTCTTATCGAATATTTGCATATATTTTTGGCACGAATCGCCACAAGTTACCCCGCTCTACTACAAATACGGTACATTTCGTTTGCACAAGATGGTTCGCTTCTGCAGTTTGAATAAATAAATAGATGAATGACTAATTTCTCTAATTTTAGACACCGATTGCTCAACCACAAGAGTTCACGAAAAACCAACTGGGTAATTTCACACGATAATCTACAATAAATGGATGAAAATGAAATCAAGTTTTAGGATGTCACTTAATGAGTTTGCCACAAAAATAAACTCTCGGGTTGGTTTCTCGCTTATTGTAACACCTGCCAACTGTTAAAAAAATAATTGCAATTTTAGCGAATTCGGAACAATTTTAATTTCGTTTGAGATATTTTGATGATAGATATTTCCATGGGATAAACAGCATACATAAATAAAATTACAGCTGAAATTTCTCCTTAATCGTTGTACGTTTTAAACGCAACCAGACTACATTATATAGAGAAGGGCTATGAGTTTTTATCTGTTAGTTTGAAACATGATAAATTTCATTTATTCGACAAAACGAGAAGGCAAATGTATAAGGATTTCATCTAAAACAGTAAGTTCTGTTGTGATTCGTTTCACATTCACCCTTGATTTAATATATTTAATTATTTCCGCAGCAAAAGAGTTTCTATAGTTACCTCACAGCTTTTTCAGTCGATTCATACCAAAATACATTAAGCACAACGTCTATTTCCTCAAAAGGGCATGCACTGGTATTTTTCTTTCATGTACTTGGTGGAAACCAAGTGACAATCATCATAAGAACTCGCCCTAGAAGAAGTGGCGGAGAATAACGGAGAGAAAGACAACAGCTAAAAAAACCCTAAAGAAGAGTTTTTCAACAAACAATATCTCTCATTAAACATATTTTGACTTCGCTAGGCAGCCAAATACAATTTTTCTTACATTTAAAGTGAAAAGGGAGATCCTATTCTAGCCATATTGTTCGTTTTTTGTTAAGAACTTTATAGATATACCTGCGTCACTACAGCTGTATCAGCTGTAATTCGAGTTTAAATAAAGTGTATGCATGTATGTATCAGCCTTCAAGTTACATTGGCTACGGGTTGTCCAGAAAATGGCGTCGTTTTCTCGTTTCTACAAACTTGGTTTGGAAGGAATATTTAGAAACGTTGTTGGATTACTGAAGTCCCCCAAAGGAATAGAATGTCATTTAGCGTGATGACAGATAAATTCGTTGTTCAGCCGCCAGTCTTATCAACTGTCATCTGCGGGATTAAACTGACTCATTGCTTTTGGAATCATTCATCTATCAGCCACCTGAGCCCGTTAATAGCCACGCTTGACGCGGCGTTAACTGAGTAACCTACATGTATGTCAGTTCCACGCTCAGGTACCAAAGCCGAGTTTTTCCTGTACACGGGGAAGCATTCACAATGAAACCTACATAGTAGACTCTTTAGCTTGGTTGACATTGCCTAGCAGTCAGCTCGTTATCGACTTTGCCCGTAAGTGAGGGTTGTCGGCTTGTAGCGGCGGCGTATGTGAAATACAGTTCACCTCGTGGGTGGGCACCAGAGCGCAGGACACTTCAAGAGAAAATTATACAACACACCTCCGTATTACTGGCAGAGAGAGGGCTTTTTGGGGGTTGGAAAGGATTCCTCAACGGACCCAGAAACAGGCTGATAAAAGCGCTTACAATTCGTTTTCTTTTGTCTTCAGTATACATTTCATAATGGTACAAAGGCTATAAAGTGCTTAACTATTTCTTAAAGTTTGTAAATTCGTAAGTTATTCATCTCTGTATCTTTTTACTCCTTTAATTATTGTTGTAATGCATATCTTTAATTACCTGCTTTCTTTTCATAACATTAATTGTACGGGGAGCTAACTAGGAAACCTACCGGTTCACTTAGCTCCCCAGCTCGCAACCTGACTAACTAATCTAGAAGGAAAATATCTACAAAAACAGTATTAAGAATCTTAATTCAAATGTTAACACCAATATGAGCTGAATAAAACATTATCCTTATCCTTATCTGATTTGAAGTCCCCCCTTTTTTATTTCGTGAAAATGGAGCATGCTCCAAACAGCAATATCGACCGATTCTACAGAGGCTGAAACAATTTTTAAATTGAATTTCCTTAATTCAAGTACTCTTACATTATACAAACACACAATTTACTTATTTGTGAAACGTTTGATTAAATTAAACGAGGCTGTTTTGGCAACGGTGCAACTGAACCGGCTTCACGGGTATCATTTTTAGTCATGGCTTTATCACACTGATATCCACACATAATATGTAATAAAGCCTGGTTTCCATATGATCGCCCATGTTCAGACGATCGGGACGATCATATGGAAACGTTACCCAGACGATCGCAAACGACCCGGATCGCTTCAAAATTTACACGATCGTCCCGATCGTCCGGATATAACTCAATTCTATCCATGCGATCGAGGTCGTCTCAGTCGTCCGGGTCGTTTGCGATCGTCTGGGTAGCGTTTCCATATGATCGTCCCGATCGTCTGAACTGACATTTTTTTGAGACGACTGGGACGATCCGAACGATCATATGGAAACCAGGCTTTAGCGAGCAAAGCCGCTACATTTCAATTAGTTGTTTATTGGCGGCCTCTCAATTCCCTTCAATCAATCGCTTTAAAACGGCAATTCGAATCACTCACCCATGAAAAACAACTGTTTCTTCAGAAAATAATAACACCAAGAAGTTTAAACACTATTGATGAGCTCCTAAGTAACTTTGGATCAATGTCCAACCCCTTAGCTAGCCCAGTACGTTTTTGACCAATCAAACCTAGCAAAACGTTTCAATTATTGGAGATTACGAATACAAATCGAGTGCACACGGTGTATTTATAGCTTGTTGCAGATTACCTCAATCCAGAAATCAAAATATGGAAGAACCTCGCTTTGCGATTACGAAATCGTAGATATATCTATACTGTTGTAATTTGAAAAGATAACATACATTGCTTGCAGTTGCCTGATTGGATGTATTCTGTTAATTAATTTGAATTGTTTGTCATTTTGTCAGAACACACCTACCAATGAAACAGGAAAGACCTGCCAGACGTCAACCTGCGAAGAGGTTCGTGTCTTTGAAATGGAACACCCTACTTTAAAAATGAAATGAAATTACATACGTTAGGATTTTTTCAATAACAGTCTAATTTCTCGCGCGCTGATTGGCCGATTTTTATCATCAATAAGAGCACAGACGGATAAAATTTTAATTTATGTAAGCATTCAAGTTCAACTTTCAGCTGTCAAAGTATGGACTTTTTTAAGTAGCCAATCAAAAAGCGAGAAAAGCCGGCTATTGACAATGTTTGCGTCATTTTCAATAAATTTCACTCATCTTTGTTTACGGCAAGTTTATTTTAAGGCGTGTTTTCCCCTCATTTATTTCCGGCATTTGACCATTTAGGGGTCTTGTTATTTTTAAAAACGAATTGAAGTCAGTTTTTCATGTATTCGTCCTCTTATTGATGATAAATTTCGTTAAACATTGTCGAAGTTTACTGCGAAAGCGCTCGCCTTCGGCTCGTGGTTCCACAGCCACTTTGACAATGTTAAAACTCAATTTATCATTAATAAGCGTGCAGACGTGTAAAAAACTGGCGTCAATTTGTTAAATCGATGCTCACATCTATTTTCACAGTGCCTTATTCCATGTGGAGTTCGTTTCTCTGATGACGAAACGTGCAAGCAAAGTTGTGTAAGTACTGATCTTGAATCACTCGCTCCATAGGAAAAAAAAAATGACGATTAACACATTTACCCAAGCTTACCCATAGCTCTCACTGCACGTTAACTCTCATTAAAACGAACAGAAGAGTTCCAACATCTTCCAACCTAGCATGCACAATTTTGTTAGCACAAGGACACACATTGTAAGAATATGTTTTTCTTTGTTTTTAAATTATTGACCTGTATTAGGTTCACAAGGTAGTGTGGTAAAATTTACAGCCGCCATCTGTTCTCCTACGGAGGTTTGGTTCAGGCGTAAATGTCTACCACTATGTCTATGCCCGAATGACCGTCCTAAAATCTTAATTATAAATTCGTATAAGACGATATCCCTTAAAAAACAATATACTTACTCTTTCATTTATCCTGTTCCTAATCGTGTTTAAGATATGACACGGAGGTGAATAAACATTTCTGCAAACGAATTAGGCCTTTTTACCGATACGGCGGCCATTTTTGGATTCTATTGTTTCAGATATCTATTAACTACATACTATCTATTATCTACATACTAACGGCGGTTACAAACATTATCCAAAGAAACATTTCTTTATTAATTTCTTCTGGTAGTATTAACTATTGGTAGCATCAAGTTTTTTTATCTTCTCACTAGTTCCCCTCTTTTTTGTGTATTTTTAAATGCTTGTAACAGTTATAACCGATCACTTCTGAAGATGTATGTTGTAGCATACGAAACGTCAAGTTACATAGAAAATTTTTATTGGACCATGCGTTATCTATGGATAATGTTTGTAACCGCCGTTTGTAATTCTATTCCTTCTATTAAAAGTTGAAATGGCCGAAGAACAAGAATATTTATGAAAATACACACTAATTTGCCCCCTGAGCATACCATAATAACTATTTGAAACAACAGAATTCAAAATGGCCGTTGTATCGGTAAAAAGGTGTGTTCGGCTGAGCATCTGTTCTCATATGCAGAAACTTCAATTGAAGTGACAACAACAACAAAATGCGCGAGTAGGTGAAGTCAAGTGACGCGGTTGATGTCCTTAGCTCGTGTAACACTTGTAACGATAAACTTGTATTGTATTGTGTATTGTAGAACATTTCCTCAAACTTTCCATTTGTGAAGACTGGAATAACTGTTTTTATCTTTCAGCAAAACGCAAGCAGCTGTTTGAAAAGTTGTGCGTTTTTGGCGCAGTTACAGAACGTTTCCTCCATTCTAGATGGAGATGGTTCCTTACCATCAACACCTAGCATACCAACAGTAACAAGCAGGAATTTCACCTCAATCTCACTGAAGTGGGATCCTGTGCAGAACACTAGTGGTACAGTCGTGTACCTAATCGAAATGACATTTACCGGAGAACAATCTGGATTTTCTCCTCGATACTTGTCAGAGGTAAATTGCCTAGATATCACATTTAAGGGAACATCCTTGTTGTGTTGTTCAGTTTGGTTTAGCAGTTTACTTATATAACTCTAAAGTAGTGAGCAGTACTTTTCGAAGTGTAGTTGTAATACCTGTTTTTGTCTGTAACGCTCAGCGTCTAACTAGCGTAGACTTCTTTTTTCTCGTTCCCGTTTCCGTTCACACGTTCTTCGTCTCCGAGTTCTAGCACCTTTTATGAGTCACTTTTAGTTTCCCACCTCGTTTTGTTAAATTTTTGTAAATTTTTGCTCTCTGCTTCATTAAGGACCCGTTAATTGTTCTTGTCTTATTTACATTATCGTGCTGCTTTTCTTAACTCTTATCATCAGGTCTTCTTCAGGTCTCAGGCTACCGTCAAGTTTGAACATCCTTGTTTGTACACTAGAAGAAGCCCCTTTAGGTCGGAATACACAGATATCTTTTTCAGCTTCAAAATTGCTGTACTGACAGAAAACTCTTCTGTAAGCTATGGACCAAACACATCGCAAATAAGTGAGTCATAAAAATAAAATTTACTATAATATTTTTGTACTGTTATGATCAGGGCCGGGTTGTACGAAAGCCGGTTAACGCTAATTCAAGATTTAAAGTTAAACAGGGGTACTATTTTCCTTCTATGAAATGTGTTTCGTGTAGCTTGAGATTATGCATAATTAAAACTGCAGGGCAAAAAATGTAAACAGAACACCCTGCTGAAAAGCTACAAAAATTCTTGCTAATCCCGGGTTAGCTTACTGATCGGGCTTTGAACAACACGGTCCAGAATTCATCTATTTAACTGTAACTCCCAAATTCCCAGCATGCCGTATACCAGTTCTTCGTGGCTCAAGATTGCATGGCAATGATGACCATATCCACTTCCTGTCGGTCACATTACTTGCAAGGTTAAGAGCACCGGATAAAATAGCTTGACACCATTGCTTAGTCATGGCCTAATTAATTAAGCTGCACACAGTCTGACCTAGCAAGCTGTGAAAGCGGGGCAAATTTTATACCTTAAGCTCTTTTTATGAAGAAAGTACTTCATTCCTAACAGAACATACCAGCACCGGCGTTCTGCTTTGCAGGGCATGGTTAAGTTTCTAACGATACATGTCATGGAGGCACTAAGCCCTTGAAGTGTTCATGCAACATATTGCTTTGCACGAATTTTATTGAAGATATCGAGGAATGGTTTGTTTTTGTGTTTTTTTTTTTCATAAATCTCATTGATTAATAGTCATTCTTTCTTTCAGCCCTTACAAAGCCGGATCCTGTGACTAACGTGACACTGGATAGTATATTCTATGACAGCGCCAGTCTTGGGGATAAAATAAAGTTGACGGTCTCCTTTAATCCGCCTAGAGGTAGGTAACAAAATGAGCCAAGAACATCAATGCCGAGGTGCAGTTCCTCTCATTGACGCTCCGTAATGCGCAACCAAACTTTAGTGTTCGTTCTAGATATAACTATAG
>Ga0126343_10000099_pt1 | contig 24186 bp, 15 predicted proteins | sample Cyp2metagenome_FD_92531 | JGI IMG/M metagenome (GOLD analysis project Ga0126343, IMG submission 92531) | Coral microbial communities from Lord Howe Island, Old Settlement Bay, Australia - Cyphastrea 2 metagenome | ecosystem: Host-associated > Invertebrates > Cnidaria > Coral ...
ACCAATAACAGAGCCAGTGTCGTCCAACCCACCAGATGTGACCACCATTCGATGGGCATAAGCACTACGGTATGAAACGCCAGCAGCAAAAACACGGGCAGCAAAAAGCGGTGGCTGAGAAAGAACCAGCGGTAAGGTACGCGCTTGACCAGGGCAACCACAACCAGGAACACGATGGCATAAAAACCAATCTCTCCGGCATCTTTACCCAGGGAATGCATACTATCGAGCCACTGGAGCAACGCCCCATCGGGTTCAGGGTGAGGATGCCTGGCAGGCTTTGCCACCCAGCCCATATCAATAACAAAGCCCTTGGCTTGATCCCCCAGCCAGTGAATCACGGCAAATATCAATGCCGTGACCCCGAGCCATTTATGCAGCCGGTAGCTTTTGTCCAAACCATTGAGAGAACGGTTCAGCCATTCCCAGCGGGTGGCAAGAATGACGCCCAGAATCATAGGGATGATCGCCCACAACCCGGACAGAAGGAGCACGGCGGAACGCCACTGCCAAAAGTTGTTGATATCGAAGTTGGCGCCGCCGGCCATAAGCCACAATAGGCCGGTGCTGATAAAAACAGCAGGGATAGCAAGACGGATTCTGGTCATAGCCTGTAGTTTCCGAGATTGAGGGGAGAGTTTGCAAAGCGTTAGGGGAATTCAGGCAACCACCAGTATCATAAATCATAAACATCTGCAAACCCGGACCTTGGCGTTTCCGGCGCACAATAGCTCAGCAAAAAAAGCCAACGGCAACCATCCCCAACAATCACCGGAAATTTTACCGATCCCGTTAAAAAACACACAGATCGACTATCCTGAACAGTCCGGTCCCACCAGATCATTATCAGGGTAGTGTCGTGCAAGGTCCGTTTGAGCATCTTGTTTTGGAGATGGCCGTTATCTTTGGCGGTGCGTCGTTGCTGGGCACGGTGTTTGTCTGGCTGAAACAGCCTATTATTCTCGCTTATATCTGCCTTGGCGTGTTGGTCGGCCCGCACGGTGCCAACGTGGTGATTAACGACGGTCACATTGAGGCCGTCTCCACCATGGGTATTATCTTGCTGATGTTTCTGCTCGGCCTGCACCTGCACCCGCGCAATCTGCTCAAGCAACTGAAACAAACGGCACTGGTCACCTTTCTTTGCATCAGTGCCACCGGTGTGATGATCTGGGCACTACTGGTTTTAGCGTTTGGTTTTGCCAGCATCGAAGCGGTGATTGCCGGTCTGGCCCTGGCGTTCTCCAGTACCGTGCTCAGCCTGAAGCTGATCCCGACCACCACACTGCACCACCAGCGTACTGGTGAGGTGATGATCAGCATCTTGCTGTTTGAAGATATTCTGGCCATCCTGACCATTTTGATTCTTTACAGCAGCAACGGCAGCGAACACATTGAGGCACTGTTATTGCCCCTGAAAACCATCGCCTTTGCTCTGGGTGCCTGGTGTTTTGTCCGTTATGTCTTGCTCGGGCTGATGGGACGGTTTGATATTATCTCGGAGTACATTTTCCTGATCTCCCTGGGCTGGTGCCTGACGGCAGCCCAACTGGCTGAGGCCTTTGGGCTATCCCATGAAATTGGTGCGTTTATCGCCGGGGTGAGCATTGCCACATCGCCGATCTCACTGGTGATTGCCGAAGGACTTAAACCGTTAAGAGAGTTCTTTCTGATTCTGTTTTTCTTCTCGGTAGGGGCGCAATTTGACCCAATGCTCAAAGGGCATTTACTGCTGGCCATTTTACTGACGTCGGCCATCGTCTTAATCACCAAGCCCATTCTGTTTAAATATCTGTTGCAGCACCTGGCCAAAGAGCGCGGCGACAACGCCACCGAGATGGGCCTGCGCCTTGGCCAGAGCAGTGAGTTTTCTTTGCTGCTGGCTCATGGCGCCATGACCGTCGGCAAAATACAGCAAGAAACTGCGCTGCTGATTGAAGGGGCAGCGATCCTGACGTTTATTGTCTCCACGTACCTGGTCGTGTTTCGACTGCCAACCCCCATATCGCCCAATAAAGCACTGCGAAGTGACTGAAAATGGCAAGGTTCACAGCTTTTGCAGGATCGTGCCTGAGCAACAGCTCCCCGGCTTCAGGACTATCAATACCCCTCTCTCTCAGATATGATTGCCCGGTTTTAAAGCTCCGAAAAATTCCCGATTGTTATTCCCTGAGAGGTTGGATCATGCAAGCCGAAGAGGTCAAGGCACTGCTGGAAACAGCGATTGCGGACGCAGAAGTGATCGTTGAGGGCGAAGGCTGTGACTTTCGCCTGACCGTCATCAGCGACCAGTTTGCCGCCATGAGACCGGTTCAGCGCCAGCAGATGATTTACTCTCACATCAATCCATTTATTACCAGCGGTGCCATTCATGCGGTGTCGATGGTGCTTCTGACCAAAGCAGAGCGTGCCGGGCAGCTGGATAAGTGAGAAACCATGGATAAACTGATTATCACCGGTGGGGTTCGTCTTGATGGCGAAATCCGCATCTCTGGTGCCAAGAACTCTGCCCTGCCCATTCTGGCGGCAACCTTGCTGGCAGACTCACCGGTTACGGTAGCTAACCTGCCCCACTTGCATGACATCACCACCATGTGTGAGCTGTTCGGCTGCATGGGCGTTGAGCTGCTGGTGGATGAAAAGATGAACGTTGAGGTGCACGCCAGCACCATCAAACAGCTCAAGGCTCCCTACGAGCTGGTGAAGACCATGCGCGCCTCCATTCTGGTGCTGGGGCCACTGCTGGCACGCTTTGGTCGCGCTGAAGTCTCCCTGCCCGGCGGTTGTGCCATCGGCAGCCGGCCGGTTGATTTGCATATTCGCGGCCTGCAGGCCATGGGTGCTGACATCGTAGTGGAAGATGGCTACATCAAGGCCAGTGTTGCAGACCGCCTGAAAGGTGCTCATATCCTGATGGATACGGTCACGGTTACCGGCACCGAAAATATCCTTATGGCCGCCACCCTGGCCGACGGTGAAACCATTATTGAAAATGCCGCCCGGGAACCCGAGGTGGTTGACCTGGCAGAATGCCTGATCACCATGGGGGCCAAAATTACCGGCCACGGTACGGACGTGATCCGCGTGCAGGGCGTGGAACGACTCAATGGCTGCACCTACTCAGTACTGCCTGATCGCATCGAGACCGGCACTTACCTGATTGCCGCTGCGGCCACCGGTGGCCGGGTACGCCTGAAAGACACCCAGCCGGATATTCTCGATGCCATCTTGCTCAAGTTGCGTGAAGCCGGTGCTACCATCGAGTGGGGCGACAACTGGATCGAGCTGGACATGAAAGGGCAGCGTCCCAAGGCCATTGATCTGAAAACTGCTCCCTACCCCGCCATGCCCACGGACATTCAGGCGCAGTTCACTGCCCTTAATACCATTGCCGAAGGCACCGGACGCATCACTGAAACCGTGTTTGAAAACCGCTTCATGCACGTTCAGGAGATGAAGCGCATGGGCGCCGATATGGCGGTGGAGGGCAATACCGTCATCATCAAAGGTGTTGAGCAGCTTAAGGCCGCCCCGGTGATGGCCACTGACCTGCGGGCGTCAGCCAGCCTGGTGATTGCTGCCCTGGTGGCCGAGGGTGATACCGTGGTGGAGCGCATCTACCACATTGACCGTGGCTATGAGTGCATCGAAGAGAAGCTGCAACAGCTCGGTGCCAAAATCCGTCGCGTTCCTGCCTGATTCCCTGCCCCTCCCCGATTTTCGCCTAACCGGTTAAAAAATCGGGGGAACTTTTTCCCGTTTCGGGATTCTCATAAGACGATAGTTTCATTTTGCTGACACTGGCCGGTCGGTAAGCTATGTCCTGCCATAACCAGAATAACTCTGGCAACAGACAGAACGGAGTCTTATAACATGCAGTCCAGGTTCGACGCCCTCAGACAGTCCATTGCCGGAGCCAACCGGTATCTTACCAATGTTGGCTGGCTTGGTTCACGCCGTCGCAGCCCTGGTAAACAGCTTCCCGAAGCAGCACCTGCCCAACCTGAATCACCAACGTTCCTTGCTGAGCGGCAGATCAATCCTGTCACACAACCGGCACTGAGTGCTCGCAGGACCAATGTCCCGCCCCCGATATCGCTGCCCCTGCTGAGCGAGCCTGATGGCGCACAATCACCTGTCTGCAACAGCCCTTTGGTCAGTCCCGGCTCTGATAGTTCAGGCAGTGAATATTTTGATGTCAGAACGGGTTCACAAGGCAGTTCGGACGCCGGCTCCGCCGCAGAATCAGGTGACGCTTCAAGCTCCGACGAGAGTGTCTATTTTGATTCCGAAGAAGGTATTCAGAAGCCCACAAGGGAGCCACTCAACGAACTTGGCGACAGGCAATCACCTGCCTGCGACAGCGGCCCTTTGGTCAGTCCCGGCTCTGATAGTTCAGGCAGTGAATATTTCGATACCAAAACCGGTCCACGGAGCGGTTCAGACGTTGACTCCGCCGCAGAATCGGACGACTCTCCAAGCTCCGACAGTGTCTATTCTGATTCCGAAGAAGGTGTTCAGCAGCCCGCGCAGGAACCACTGTCACAATCGGTCGAACAGGAAGAACCGGCAGCCCCCATCGAACCCGACCACGAATTACCGACTAACACACCAGAGCCTCTCACCAGACGCAAGCCCGGCATGGTTGACTCTGGGGTCAAGTGGGTCAAAAACAGCTTTAAAAATCTGTGGTCAAACATCTCAACACCCCAGGCTGCCACTGCTGGCCAAGCCAAAGCGCACCCGCCGGCCATTGAACAACCGCCCTCACTGGCCAAGCCATCAACCGCTGAAAATAGAGCTAAAAGCACAGGTACTGGCCTGAAGGGCTACCTGCTCAGGCAAGGTCTGAGTCTGGCCAAAGACCCACTGATCCAACGGACACTGGCCAACGCCATCAGCAAAGTGGTTATTGCCGAATTGAAGCTGGCAACAAAACCCGCCTCACCCACGGACACCCTGCTTGATGCCACGCGCAGAGTGCTGTTTCAGGACATTCTGTCTTTTATCAAAGACAACACCGACAGCGTAATTACCCAGAGCCTCGGTTACGGTGCCAGCTGTGTTTTGAGCCAGACTGATGCCAACGGCTACATCGAGGGATTTGCCAAAACCATCAGCCCACCGGTGCGCCAACTGGTGGGTGAGTTCTGCCTGCAACAGCTGGACTGGGCAGATAGCGAAGAGGGGCAACGGTTCCTGCAAGAGGCTATGGCTCATTTCATTGGCGAACGGGTAGAAAGCGCCGCCAGAGCCTTCGCCGGTGCAGAATCACTGGATGATGAACTCGCTGACACCCTGCCAGCATTTTTGAGCCAGAAAGTATCCAGCGGTTTCCAACACAGCGCAGCACTGCTGCAACAACGCCTGGCTGCCCTGGCCAGCTCTGAGGCCACCCGGCAGTTTATTGATGATATGGTGATGCAGCTGGTGGCTGATGGCAGCGACAAACTGCAAGGTAGCTTTACCGACCTGCATACCAAAGCTGTTGAGATTATTCATGAGACGCTGCATCAGGGGTGCAGTTACCTGCTGAATCTGTTCGAAGGCTGGGGCGAGAACGAAAGCGACGTCCGCTGCATTAAACGCCTGCGCGACCACATCATCGGGCAAATCGCCCATGAAACCGCCAGCCAGTACAACCGGATCGGTGACAAAGAGCTGCTCAAGCTGCTGCCCAAAGAGTCGATCCTGAAAAAAATCCTGTTATGGCTGCTCAATCAAGCCGTGGCCGAAGTGCGCAACCCCGATGCCCTGGCCAGAATGGTTAATGACTTTATGGCTCGGGTCGAACCGCAAATCACCCGGGCGCTGCAGGAACAGGTCAGGAAAATTCACCTGCTTACAGCCTACCATCAGCAGCATGGCCAGAACTTTGCTGCGCTGGCTAACCGGCTGGCCCTGAACGAAGCGATCAAGAACCACGGGCATGAGGCGCCTGTTATTCAGGCCACCGCCGACGTTGCAACCGGCGCCCATTTTACCCTGCCCCCCATGCAGCCGGCAGAAATCTGTGCCATAGGCCAGGGGCTGGTGAGCGCCTTGCAGCTCGCACTGCACACCGCCGAAGGTCAGCGCGAGGCCATCGAGGCCGCCATCACCCCTTGTCTGGAACAATTGGTACACCGGGCCTTTGCCTCCGCCAGGGAACACGGCGGCCGGTGGTTGACCGACGAGCAAGACGTTGAGCTGATGGCAGCCACTCTGCCCTGGTGCCAGAGGGTCACCAAAGAATTGCTGCACGAAGGTTTTATTGAGGGTCTGCAAGTGACGCGGGAGTGGCTTGATCAGGATGACGCCCCGGTAACCCTTGTCCGGGCATTGGCCGCCTCCCCGAAAGCCAGCACCGAACCGGTCACCGACCTGGCCAGCCTGATCATACCCCGCATTCGCAGTGCTCTTGATGACCGCCTGGATCATGCCATGGCGCAAATGCTGCGCGCTGGCGCCCACCGCTTTGGCAGTGCCATGAGTGGCCAGCAGTTCCTGGCCATGCCGGTGGTCCGCGATGCACTGGACGACGCCATCAGCAAGGCAATACAGACCATCACCCACAAGGCGGGCCAGCAACTGGAGCCACTGGCCCGGGAAGTACTGCAACCGGTACAAGCCATTTTGCAGCAGGAGCTGATGGCTATTGGCCCGGCAAGTATTCACTTTATGGTGACGTGGCTTAAGGATGACCGTCACACCCACGAACTGGTGGCAGCCCTGCTCCCGGGCTTTGAACCATTGATTGCCCGCGTGCTGTCAGAAATCGTCGCGGCACAGCTGAGCGGTAGCGAAAACCCGGCCAGCTTGCAGCAACTAACCGCTCCCTGGCTCGGTGGTCTGGTACAGCAATTGCTGACCCCGGCAGTTCAGTACAGCCTCAAACGGGTGGTTGACTGGGCTGACTGCCACCAGCAGGCTTTTGAGAATCTGATTCAGCCACATCTTGCCCAGACGCTTGAAGCAGCACAACCACTGATGCTGGACGCCATCAGGGAACGGCTGGCACAGCTGGAGGCTGGTATGGCTGGCCACGCTGGCGTCGCCGAAAAAGCACTGAGGCTTGCTGACCGACTGGCACCGGATGAAGGCAATACACCCTCCTTGCCTGAAACCAGTGAGGCCATCACACTCGCTGACGAAGAGCTACAAGCCATCAGCACCGATCTGGCTGCTGCCGTCCGGCTGGGACTCAATGAAGTACACAGGCATCAAGACGCCATCCGCACCCAAATCAATACCCACCTGGACAATGTTGTTGCCGTAGCCGTCCGCTCGACGGCTAATCACGTTGCCAGGCAAGTGGCCGAAGACGATGTCGGCACCATGCAGGCAGAGCAGTTTGCCAGCGCAACCACCCCCTGGTGCCAAACACTGGCTACGACGCTGCTCAGCGAAGCCCTGACTGAAGGATTGAGGTCCATCGGCGAATTGAACACCCAACCGCTGATTCACAATGCCTTAACATCAGCGATTGCCGGCGAACAGGCCACTGACAGCCCTGTCAGGACCATTCCAACACTGGACTCCATGGCCGTGCCTCACATCCAGTCGGCCATTAACGTCGCGCTCGACCAAACCATGGCCACAATACTGCATCGGGGTGCTCGCCAGCTTCAGGGTGCGCTGGAAAGCCAGCAACTGTTCACCATACCTGCCATACGTGATGCCGTGGACAGCACTCTGCGCACAGCGATCTGCGATGGTGCCGGCAAAACGGAGCAACAACTGGAACTTGTGCAACAGGAGGTACTGCGACCAATCACCCGGAACATTGCCTCTGAGTTGTTGACCGTACAAAGGGACGCCATCGGCCAGGTGCTGGCCTGGCTGGACAATGAAGAGAACGCCCGAACGCTGATTGCCACCCTGACACCCGGCGTCCGCACGGTGATTGAACGGGTACTGATGCAGACGCTGGCCGACAACATGGCCGGTGCTACACCACTCACAGCAGTGCTGCAACCAGCTCTGCTGCGCCTGGTGGACACCATGCTGGAACCCACCGTCAGGGATATCCTGACCTGGGTTGTCCACTGGGCCAGGAGCCAGCAACCAATTATTGTCAAACAGATTCAGCAAGAGATTGAACAAACACTGAACGTCTGTCAGCCCATGCTAATCGTGGCCATTCGCCAGCGTGCGGACCAGTTGCTACGTGCCATGTCCATTGAAGGGCCTGACTCAACCGCTGCCCGTGCTGTCTCCCTGGCACAACAGTTGGCACCGGCTCAGGCTGACCGGCCAGATGGCGACTCATCGTGGCAACTGCGACCCAACGAAGTGGACTCACTGGGTAATGCCTTGGCGCAATCTGTGCAGTTAGTCCTGCAAACCCTGCACGATCAGCAAGAGACCATTCTGGACACAGTGAATCCCCATCTTGAACGTGTGGTGGAAAAGGCGGTGACCACCGCCAGCGCCCATCTGGCCCGGCAAATTGCCGGTGATGAAGCCGCCGCCATGCAGCCCGGATGCTTTAGCCAAGCCGCTGCGCCCTGGTGCCAACATCTGGCAGCTGACCTGTTGAGCCGGGCACTAACGGAAGGCTTGAGTGCAGCAATGACTTGGGCCAATGACGATGCCCGGCAAACCATTACCAAAGCACTGACCAGTACCGATGAGCAAACCACCACTGATGCTGCGCTCATGCCCTATATACAACAAGCGCTGGATCATCGGCTTGACCAGACCATGGCCGACCTGTTGCGCTGCGGTGCATCCCAGTGGCACACAAGCATGGCCAACAATGAATTTCTTGCCCGGCCCTTTGTTCGTACCGTAATCGATCAGCAAGTGCGTAAAGTCATTGGCAGTGCAGCAGCAGAGGCCAGGGAACAACTGCTACCACTCAGCCAGGCAGTGCTCAACCCGGTTCGGGAACAACTAAGGCAGGAACTGCTGGCATTACAGACGACCACCATTGATCACGTCCTGGCATGGCTGAAAAACCCGGAGCAAACCCGTGAACTGATGGCAACCGTACTGCCATCCGTGGCAGAAATTATTAAACGGGTATTGTCTGATACCCTGGCAACACAACTGGATGAACAAGCCAGACCACTGACCGAACCCATGCTTAACGGACTTGTCCGGCACCTGCTCACTCCAGCCATGAATTACACCCTGCAACGGCTGACGGACTGGGCTGAAAGAAACCGCCAGACCATTGTCGACCAAATCACACCGCAGATTGAACAGACCCTCGATAACACTCAACCGTTATTGCTGGCCGCTATCGAAAAACGTCTGCACCAGCTGCAAATGGTCACCCGCGAAGGCGACGTGGCGGCTCGGGCAGTGGCCCTGGCCGATCAGCTGGACCCCAATGGCAGCTTACCGGCAAGCGCCGATGAACCCAGCCAACCCCGGCAGCTTGAGCCACTGCTGCCGCAAATCAGCCAGACCATTACTGCACTGATCAGCCAGAGCGCGCAGCGAATTGCCTCGGAGCCGGCCATAGCCTCTGCCCTCGTTCCCCACGTTGCACGGGTGGTTAATGCCGCTCTGAACAGCGGCACCGTTCATATCAATGAACGGCTGGCAGAACCAACCGACGGTGATATAACCCATATAAACCAGGCGGTGGCCAGCCATTTGCAGGGCGTGGTTGCCGGCTATCTGAGCCAGGGTGTGGCCAGTGGCATTGAACAGGCGGTGACTGCCATCACCAGTAACCCGGACAAACTCAACCAGTTAGTAGAAGGCACACTCAGGCAGCTACTGCTTGGTGAAGTGACCACCATTGATCTGGACGCTGTCTTGACTCCGCTGGTTGCAGGGGCCGTTGATCAGATGCTGGACAGGCAAGCCCTGTTGGCCGGTATCAATGCCTGGATCGCTGAGAATGCCACCACAGTAACTCCGCAGTTGCACCGGGCCATGGACCAGGTGTTGAGCCATATCATGGCTAATATTGGTGAGTTCTTACTCCGGCACAGCATTGCCGGAGAGGTGCTGCCTGACATTCAAAATGAGCTGAACCAGACGCTGATCAACGTCCAGGCTGAGCTGATTAGCGGCGTGACCGGCTGGCTCAGTAGTGACGCCAATCAATCGGCCCTTGTTGCCGCACTTGCGGAGCAATTGCAGCCGGCCATTGCCACAACGGTTACTCGTGCGCTTGCCCAACAGCTAAGTGAGCATCAGCCTTGTACGGCCGCAACCATTGCGCCAACCGTTGCCCCCATCGTCAATAAAGCCCTGAACCACGCCCTGGCGGGTGCTGTGGCCTGGGTAGCGGATGAATTACCCAAATACCGGCAGCAGATTACCGCACTGACCGAGCCACTGATCAGAGAAACCGTTGACGAAGCCATGCCTGCCGTCGAGAGAGCGGTGCAAAACAAAGCGCTGTTGCTGGCACAAAATAAGGCTCAGGACATCGACTTCAATCGGCTGGCGGCAGAACTGTCGGTGGCGTTTGCCGAGCAGCTTGATCTGGACAGCGCCACTGGCGGTGCCGTGCAAGTCGGCCCCAACACCAACGTTGCCAAAGAGTTGCCCCGACTGCTGTGCCTGTTGCTGCAAAGTGCTGAAACCTATCGCTGCCTTGGTGGCAACCTGAACGAGCCGGTACTGATTGATCACCTGGCCATTGGCGGAGTGGAATTTAACAATGTTCAGGCGCAACTGGTGCAGCAGCCTGACGGCTCCGTTCACATTCACCACATGAGCCTTACCTTCCGCGACGCCAAGGGCGTCGATATGGATATTGAACTGGCCGGCATCGCCATGCGTGCCCAATGGCCCGAGAGCAGCAAACTGTACAAGGCCGCCTTGCTCAGTGGCGCGTCCATGATGAACCCGGCCGATGCCGCAGCCAGCCTGTTCAACGCATTCACACCCGACAGCATTGAGATCAAAATTGACCAGATTACCGGTGAATTTAAGGATGCTCTGCTCAACGGTCCCCACGAAGATACGATTGGCTTTGGCCTGAGCCAATTAGAGTTTGATGTACGCCTGCACAAATATTACCCAAACCTGTACGCCGATATCCGCGTCTGTCCCAAAGAGTCCATCATCGGCTCACTTCGCAGTCAGGGGCTGGTTGAGCACATCGACGCAAACGTTCAGATTGATGCTAACCGCCAGGGCCATATCGACATCCAGGGACAGGCTGATCCCGGCCGACTGAACCGGCTGCTGAAATGGCTGATTGGCGGCAAGATTCAGGTCAACGCCCGGGTGCCGGTGCACGATGGCATCGCCACTCTGGACGACATTAATGGCATTACCGCCGTCACCGAACGGCGTTTTTCCGGCCTGTGCAAAGCCATCGTCAAAAATACACTCAGGACCAATCACCCCGAACTGATACCCGGAGAAAACGGCAAGGATGTAATCAAACTGAAACTGGCCCTGTTCGCAGAAAACCGTTCCAACCGAGTCACCAGTTGGCTGGCCAGAATGGCAAACCGCGTTTTCCGGTTCTTTTTCCCCAAGCCCATTGAAATACAGGTAGGACTCCAGAGCCTCCCTTATACGCCACCGACTGAAGGTGAGAGAGGTCTTGGCAGTTTCAATCTCTCCCGCTTTATTGATGGTTTGTCGCCGTGGCCTCTTAGCCTGCAAAGCGAAACCCACAAACAGCTGTTGCGTGATCTCAGGACAACCACCGATGACCGGACAGCCCGTTTGCGTCAGCTCGATAAAGTGATTGATCATGTGATCAGTGAGTTCCGGCTCGGCAATACCCCGTCAGACTTGAGCCTTGTGCGGGAAATCCCCCTGGCAGACTTGCAATTGCTGGTAGAAAACACATCGTTGAACCGCCATGCTCGTCCTCGCCTGCTGTTCCTGATTGCCTGTCTGACCGATGCGCTGCCAGAAAAAGCCGTACAACTGGTCAACGCCTGCGGCCCTGCATCGCGGCCTTACCTGCTGGACCTGGTTGCCGGCACCCCAAGAACTGAGTGGCTGACCAACCCGGATGGCACGGTAATGGAGCCACGCTATCAGTGGCTCCAGTTCCAGCGTCTGCGTCAGTTCTGGTACAACAGCCAGAATAACCCTGATGGCAACATCTACAGCCCGGATCAAGCCAAAGGCCCGGTGCAACAGTGTGCGGAAAAGATGGTGGCGCTGGTCAACCAGCTGGGTGACAAACTGAACTTGCCCGATGAGCTGAAATTAGTGCTGGCCAGGGATTTTGATTTTGCCAGCAAGCTGTTTAAGCCCGGCAATACCCGGAACGAGCCACGGCACACCACCAAACTGCCGGAGGTGAAGCCGCTGACGGACCGACAACAGCTGCGAGTTGCCCTGCCGCCTGTTGGCAGGCTAAACAGAGGGATCGAGGCGGCGTAAGAGCATCCTTCCCTCTTCGCCGATGGACGAACCACTTGCTTGCCCCTCCGGTATCAGGCCGCCAACGAAGTGACGGCCATCTCTTTCTTTGGTTATGATTCCTAGGCAGTCACGCTCACTTCCCTGTGACCATTTGGGGTTTTGCACAACAACCACTGTATGTTTCACTCTTCACCAACGTAGCGATAGCGTGACTCACTACCGATTGGTTCTGGATTCAAACCGTTGGTGCTCAGTGGAGTGGGTGTGATCATTGCAGTAGGATCACTCCAGAATTCCGGAGTCAGCTGAAGGTAGTAACGCTGGAATTCCAGACTGGGCGAGGTAAAGCGAAGAATCAACTCTGGGGTACCATCCTCCGGCACGCTGGCGATCCAGCTGGCTACCGTCACTTCCCTCAAAATGCTTTTCAGCGGACCGTTTTCGGCATTACTGACCCAGCTAAAATAACTGCCATCGGCACTGTATTGTGCCAGGGCATTGCTCATCAGATTCTTTATGGCGACAAAACGGTCTTCAGAATCGGCATAGTAAATTTTGTTCAGGCTGAGCATGTCACTGAGAACATAGTGATTGGTATGAAAAACGCGATTATGGTTGTCACTGGCGTTCAGAATCTGAAAGGAACCCTCTGTTGAACCCACTTCTACCAGGATGGCTTGTGTCTTGTCACCAATAATCAGAAAGTTAGCCAAGCCGTTGCCAAACAGTGTTTTCTGGTCCGCTAACACGTCGGCCACTGAACTGTAGTTTTCCAGAATGGTGTAGATGACGGCAGACTGATCTGCGTCATTAAATGTACTGGCATTATAAATGGAAGCCGCCTCATTCTGTACCACGGAGAGGCCCTGTTGGTTAATACCCGCAGCCAGATAGGGGTAGGGAGTGCTGCTGGTGGTGTTGTAGAAAAGACCGAGGTAACTATTTTTTCCAGCTTCACTTTTTACCGCCAGGTTTTCGTAAGTCGCCAGTGAGTCCCGGTTTTTGGCAATAATCAGGCCACCGTTGTAATTGGCTGTACCGACAGAGGCGAATGTCGTACACGCCACTACCGGAGGGGGTAAAAGCAATAATACAGAAAATAGCAGGCTTGCAGCCGTTGAGATGCAATAACGAGTAGGCATGTCATGCTCCTGATTAAATTTAGGAGAACAAACTGTTTTAAGCGTAACAGCTGGAGAGTGTGATCAAAGCTGTCGCAGGATTGGAACTATTTGGGGCTAAAGCTCTTTAGCGCTATAGGTGTAACGTGATTTGCTGCCGACCGGCTCGCCCGTCAAACCAGAAAAACTGGGGGTGTCTGGCTCAATGGTGGCGGGAGGATTACTCCAGAACGCTGGGGTCAGCTGGATATTGTACTGCTGATATTTCACGTCAGGGGAGGTCAACCGGGCAAGCAATTGTGGCGTACCATCCCGGGGCATATCGATAATCCAGCTGGCGACGGTAATATTTCTGAAAATACTGTTGTATTGACCATTATGAGCGCTGTTGATCCACTTGTAATAGTGGAGATCGGCGGTCAACTGGTTGCGTTGACCCATTAGCTGTTTAATGGAGGTAAAGCGATACTCTGAGTCAGGGTAAAAATCTTTGTTGAACTGACGCATGGAATCGAGAACATAATGATTGGTGTGGTAAACCCGGTTGTCATTATCGCTGGCCTGAAGAATTTCGTAGGCATTTTCCTCCGGGCCGACCTCAACCAGAATAGCTTCAGTTTGATCGGCAACAATCAGGTAATTGGCGTAACCATTGCCAAACAGTCTTTGCTGATCGGCCAATACGTCAGCCACTGAGCTGTAACCTTCCAATATGTTAAAAATGACTGCAGAGCCATGAGGTGCATCTTCGGCCAGTTGCGCACTGGTAACGGCAACGGCTTCATTTTGCACCACAGAGAGTCAATGTTCATTGATGCCGGCCGAAATGAGTGGATAAGGCTGTTGATCATCAATATTAAAAAAGAGCCCGAGATAAGTGTTTTTTCCCGCTTCTTTTCGTACTGCCAGTTGCTCATAGCCTTGGGTTGAATCGCGGTTTTTTGCTATCAACAAACCACGATTGGCATTGGCTTCTCCGATCGACGCAAAAGTCGTGCATGCAATCGCAGTGTAACTCTGACATAACAACGACGCTGCCAAGGAAGCGGTCACGACGGTGAGCTTGATATTTACAGGCATCCGGCATTCCTCTATGGGTTAATAACCTGCTTATTAAAGTAACAGCTATTTGTTATTTGTCCATTTTCAAATAAATCATAATAATTGGCTTGTTATTCTGTCACTTTCTGAAATTAACGACACAGTACTAATATATGAATACCGACTTTTTTGCAAAATCCAATCTATTTCAAAACACCCTGAATTCAAGTAATGGGTGTACAACTTATGTCTGGCCCAACTGTCAATAATCATCAGATATTTTGTCATTCGTTTTGCCGCAACAAATAGCAAATCATAAGTCATTCGACGTTTAATTGCCGAAGCTTCAGAATGTTGATTTGCAGATAACAAAAAAATTGGTCAGCACAGCAACTCTACTGCCAACCCCCCCCGTTCAGCAGGCTTTCTTATGAACAAATCTGCAGGCACAGACTTCGTTCACCACAAACCCGCTGAACGAGGTTTAAACCCAGCCGTCATAGCTCATCAAACTCCGTCAGAGGTACTGTTGCCTGAAGTCTTTCCGGATTGCGGTAGTAGCGACTGTAGAGGGCAAAGCCAATAGCACCACCGAGCAGACAAACGCCAACGACGCCCAAAGTGATACCAATCACTGAACCAGTACTCAACGCAGCCGCCGATCCAGACAGCATCAGCGGCATGGCTGTCGCGTTCACATTTGCATCAGTGGGCAAGGGCAATTTGCCTGGCACAACGGCTGTACCAGGCACAGCAGCTGCACCGGGACTTACGGGTGTTGTCGATGAATTGGTTACAGCATGGAGGGTGGATTCCGGGATCTCGGTCGTGGGTTTTGGGATGGCTGGGCACACAAACCCCTCGCCTCTTACGGTGTCGATAAAAGGCGGCTCTGTTGGCTGGCACTCCTTGCTCAATACACGCAGATCAGCATGACGGCACAGCTCACCCGGTATGTGCAGGCACGAATCAGACGAGTGTTCATCACAGCAGGGAAGAGCCTCATATTCACCAACTGCCGAGCCACAAATGAAGGAAGCCTTGCCACCATTAATACCAACCCTTGTCTCGTTACCAGATGTCTCCACTTTGCTGTAAAGCACGGCAAGCCGGTGAGCTGCACCGGTTGCCCCAAAGTCTCCGGCCCCAAAGCCAGCATCTGCACTGTGTCCTGAAGTGATTACTGCGCAATCTCTGGAGATGACTTCATCCACAATGCCAGTGACCCAGCCTGCCCCGACCGCTGCATCGGCATCGCTGTTCGACGTTAAAATATCACTCTTGAAACAGATCGTTCGGGTAACAACCCCGTCGGCCCGACCGGCTCCCACTCCGCCTTCAGCATTGATTCCCGAGGTCCTGATCATGACGTGCCGCCCAGTCACCCTGTCTACCCGCCCCAAAGAAAACACTTCTCCCCCGCCAACAGCAGCCTGAGCCCCTACCCCCTGGGTTGAGGCTTCGCCTCCAACCATCGTCGTGTTGATGATGTCACCGGACACACTCCCGGCACCACCAGCAGCATCCGCATCATCGCCGTGGGTTTTGAGGTTTGTTCTGATCAGCAGAGTGTTGGCAATCATTGCGTTTTCATCAACACGCCCGGCCCCTCCGCCAACATGGGACAAATCTTCGTGAGTAACCAGCTCGCACGACACCAGTGCCGTATTATCAACAGCAGCCCACGCAGCAGCACGACCAGCCCCTCCCCCGGCATTGGCGCTGTCGCCGTGCGTAATAACCTCGCCACGGAGCATCAGGGTGTTATCAATAACCCCGTCAACCTTGCCGGCAACACCACCGGCATCAGCCCCGCTACCAGAGGTCTCTACCTTGCTATCCACTAACCGGGTATTGTTCACAGTCCCGTGCGCCACGCCCACCACAACACCGGCATGGGCGTTTCTTTGCGAGGTTGTTACTGTGGAAGAGTCCGCCCTGAAACCGTCGATTTCGGTTTCACTGTCCGCTACGGCAGTGGCAAGACCGGCGGGCGCATTGCTTCTGAAGGTGCTGACAGTACTGTTCTCAACCTGGATATTGCCAAGAGCCGCCTTTCCGGACACTTGACAGGCAACCACACCGGCCTGTTCGCCGGACTCAATCCTGGCATCAACAAAAAGCTGATTGTAAAGACGGCCATTACCATCGAGTTTTTTCACGAAACAGTGCTTGAGATTTTTAATCATGTGACAGCGCCCATCGTACTCACCGACAAACGGGTGAGACTCATTGCCAATAGAGCCGTCCAAGTCACCGGCATCAATGGCACCCGTCTGACGGTAGCGGCCATCAAGCGGATAGGCAGGGTCGCGGCCAATTTTTCCCAGCACATTGGCGTTGTTCACTTCGATCCAGTGTTCATCAGCACCAACCACGCCCAAACAAGAAACCGCACCGAGCGCGACGGCTGCTTTGGGCAATGTCCGATGACCAGTCGTCTTGCGCTGCTGTTTTCTTCGAGCGTCAGAATGATCCTCACAGTCATTGATCACAGACTTACTCGCCACCATTTCAGTACGCTTGCTGTCAAGCCAGCGGGCAGCAGCGGAAAAATTTGCCAGGCCACCAACGAAGGAAACGACTTCCGGGGGCAACCCAACATAGGCACAGACCACTCTGGCTGCCAGTTCGGTGCGTTGTAACAGAGAGTGGCCCCACTGGTCCGGCAAACCGGCACAAAAAGCAGGGTATTCCACCTGTGCATCCGGCCGGCCCACTGAATAACCGGGATGAAGCGAGTTAAGGAAGGACATGACAACGGCAGCGGTGGTCATCCCGGAACTGTTGTCCAACGACTGACCCGGGGCAGCTGAAAAACCAGCAGAAGCAAACGCAGTCGGTTGCGGAATCATAACCAAACCCTCAAATATATTTAGTAATTGTCGTATCTTCTCCTCACTGATTTCCTCAATCCATCGCAAGCAGCTGGCGTCCTTCGCTGCGCCTGAATCGGCGCACTTGTTGCCACGTTGCTGAACGCTGTTCCTCTTGCCCTGAGGCAAAAGAACTTCCCGGGAGAGACACTCTGATCTGGTAGGCTATACAGCTTTGCCATTAAAAGCAGGAATATAAAGAAATAAAAAAATATTTTTTATTTCATTTTATTACCTTAATCCCTCTTGTGCGGCTCACAGGGATGTTGAAATTTTTGTTAACGCCCAGCGGGTTTAAATGAGATCCGCGAAATTCTCCATCCATATTTCTGGTTTGCTGTCTTGACAGTGGGGTCCACCATACTCTCAACTCAGAATTACTAACTGACTGGTTATTAGCTCACAGGTAAGCAAATAGTAAAGTGTCAGGCATACTTGGCTGGAACAACGGTGAGGCTGAATTATTTGGTTGGCCATTAAACAAAAACTGACGAATGGAAAGTATCTGTCTGTCATTAAATTGAGGGGACACTATGTTTACGAATGATGGCATTGCGAAAACGACACAATTGATCAACCGTACATTGCATTCAGCAGATAACTCTAAAGAAGTATCCGGTCGTTTCTCCGGTCGTTCCGTACTCATCAGCCATGGTGTAAATCTTACCTATTTCCCAATAAAAAAAGACTCATGCAAGGTGGATTGCATCAACATCACCGAATTACCTGATCATGGTAAAGTCGCAATAACTTTGTATTTTGGTAACAAAACTGCGGATGGTTGGCATAAACTCTCAGAATCCTATGGTGTCTCTTATATTCATTATTACGATGCTTTGCATCTGCCAAAAATCCACAAAAAAGAGTCTCCACTTGATAGACACCATCATGTCCTTATTGAAAAGGACAAGTTTGAAGGCTATGTACAAGAACTCTCTGAGAAGATAGGGTTATCTTCGGTGGATGTAAATCACATCCAATACCTTTGCGAAAATCCCGGGGAATCCCGCGTCAAGTTTACAGACGGCAGTCGTGCAGAAAATGGTGGCGCCAGCTCTCTGACAAAATCCAGGGAATGAAGGTCATTGGACGCAAAGTGCGACCATCGTGATCGCACTCAAGCAAAAAATAATACAGTCGTCTAAATCCCTATAAACGAGCGTGGGCATTCTCTATCCGGTGTTACGCATTCCAGCAGCAATGCCGGCAATAGTTACCATCAACGCCTGTTCCAACGCTTCTGCCACAGGAGCCTCTTCTCCCTCGCAGGAACGAACCCGCTGCAACAGCTCGGCCTGCAAAAAGTTCAGTGGATCGGTGTACGGATTGCGCAGTGCAATGGCTTCACGGATTTGCGGCTGGGAAGACATCAGTTCATCACCGCCTTGCAAATCCAGCAGCACTTTCATGGCAGACGACAGCATAAGTCTGAGTCGTTCACCCAGATAGTGCAGACTCGCTGGCACCAGCTGCTCCTCATAATAACGAGCCAGTTGCGGGTCGGCCTTCATAAAGACCATCTCCAGCATTTCCAGGCGTGACCTGAAAAATGGCCAGTTAGTGGCCATATCTGTGAGCACGTCGCGCTGACCATCGTTGAGGGCATTTTGCAGAGCCTCACCAAAACCGAGCCAGGTAGGTAGCATCAGACGGATTTGCGTCCAGGCAAAAATCCAGGGAATGGCGCGCAGACTCTCCACACCCCCGCCAGGTTTGCGCTTGGAAGGGCGGGAACCCAGGGGCAGTTTACCCAGTTCCACCTCCGGCGTAATGGCCCGGAAATAAGGCACGAAGTCCGGCTCTTCACGAACAATACCGCGATAAATCCGCACCGAATCGGCCGAGAGCTGATCCATCACAACAGACCATGCCTGTTTGGGTACCGGTGGCGGCAGCAACGTTGCTTCGAGCGTGGCGCTGGCGTAAAGCATCAGGCTCTGGACAGCCACCTGAGGGAAACCAAATTTAAACCGGATCATCTCCCCCTGCTCGGTCACGCGCAGTCGGTTATTGACCGAGCCCGGCGGCTGGGACAGGATCGCTGCATGGGCAGGGCCACCGCCACGGCCGATAGTACCGCCCCGACCATGGAAAAAGGTCAGTCGCATATCCGCCTCGGCGCATACCGCCGTCACCGCTTCCATGGCCCGATACTGGGCCCAGGCCGCGGCCATCCAACCGGCGTCTTTGGCCGAATCGGAATAACCGATCATCACCATCTGGCCGCCGTGGCAATAACCGCGATACCAAGGAAAAGACAACAAATGACGTATACATTCTGCTGCGCCATCAAGGTCCGTCAGCGTTTCAAACAACGGCACAATGGGCATATCAAAATTGACCCCACACTCTTTAAGCAGCAGAGCGACGGCCAGCACATCGGAGGGCTGGGTGGCCATGGAGATCACGTAACAGTTCAGCCCCCTGGCACCTTCTGCAACAATAACACGACATGTGTTGATTACTTCCTGCACCGCAGGCGACGGTGACCAGTGGTGAGGCATCAGTGGTCTCAGGCTTTGCAGCTCGCGCAGCAGAAAGCTCTGTCTTTCTGACTCCTCCCAGTGCTGGTAGTCACCCAGACCAAGGGCTTTGGTCAGCTCGCTCAACGCCTCAGTATGACGAGTGGACTCCTGACGGATATCCAGTTTGACCAGGGTCAGGCCAAAGCAGTAGGCCCGGCGCAAAGTATCGAGCAACGGGCCTTCGGCAATAACGCCAAGACCGCAATCGTGCAGGGATTGATAACAGAGTTTCAGGGGGTGTATCAGCGCTTCGTCATCAAGCAGCACGCCGGGCTCAATATCTTGTTGGCCTGCCAGCGCCCGTTCACACCAGTGCTGGGTATGGCGGAGTTTTTCACGCAGTTCTTTCAGAATTACCCAGTACGGCTCGCGGGAATCGCCCACGATGGCACGCAACTCATCGCTGCAATCGTTCATGGACAGTTCGCTGATCAGCGGCTTCAAGTCACGCAGGAAGAGATCCGCAGCCATCCAGCGACTGAGCAGCAGCACTTCCCGGGTCACCTCGGCAGTGACGAACGGGTTGCCATCACGGTCGCCACCCATCCATGAGGAAAAACGCACAGGCACCGCATCCGTGGCCAGCCGCTGACCAGTGTAGCGTTGCAGCCGTTCATCCATCTGGCGAATAAACTGCGGTACACCATGCCAGAGGGAGTGCTCAATGGTAGCAAAGCCGCCCTTGGCTTCATCAACCGGCGTTGGTCGTTTACTGCGAAACTCGTAGGTGTGCCAGGCCTGGGTAATCAGTTGCCGGATGCGTTCTTCCAGATGCTGCTGTTCGCACAGGCTCAGTGACTGACTCTCCAGGTCTTTCAGGCATTGAAAAATCTGTTCGTACTTCTGGATTAATGTGCGACGTGTAACCTCTGTTGGGTGAGCGGTAAGCACAACCTCAACAGCCAGTTCAGAGACTTTTTCGGCGATTTGCTGGTCACTAAAGCCTTGACCTTTGAGCACGCTGAGCAACTCACTGAAGTGATCAACCACGCAGTAATTACGTTCGCACTCCCTGGAGACCAAGTGAAACTGTTCGGCAATATTGGTGAGATTAAGAAAATGGCTGAAAGCACGCACCACAGGCACTAATTCGTCATCCGGCAGACCGTGCAACAACTCCAGCAGAGCCTGCTGATCCGTTGTGCCTCTTACCGACATTTCATCCTGAGCTTCGTGATTGCGGGCGGCCTTGGACAATCGTCGTATTGCTTCAATTTTGTTAAAAAAATCATCACCCTTGTGCTCGCGAATAACATCACCAAGCAAAGTGCCAAGCATATTGACATTGCGTCGCAGCAATGACGGGTTTTCCTGAAGTGTTGCTGACTCTGTCTGCACTTTTTTGCTCCCCGACTGCGTATAGTATTTACTCATAAGCACCTGACAAAATTTGTCGTGTAAAGCGTTCTGGTCACTTCCTCTTCTCCCGGCAAGTTGATATAAAGAGCCTCTTTTTTTGTCCGGTTGGATTCGGAAAGGATAATGATAGTGAGCACAAAAGCTGAGGAAAAGGTCTCCTTTGGGGGCTATATTGCGCTAGCCTTCGCCGTTGTCTTCTTTTCAGGCCTGCTGAAATCCGGCGAGTGGTACGGTGTCTTTGACTTTACCACCCTCAACGGCGGCTTCGGTAAGCTGATGAGTAATGCCACCGGAGGCATGGCTGCTTTTCGGGGCACGGGCGGCAGTGGCGCGGCAGATGGTTTCCTGTTTGCCCTCGGCCTGGTGCCGACCACCATGTTCGCCCTGGGCATGATCAATATTCTTGAACACTACGGCGCCCTGCGAGTGGCCCACAAGCTCCTCACTCCTCTGCTGCGCCCCATTATGGGCATTCCTGGCTCCACTGGCCTGGCCATCATCGGCAGTTTGCAGTCCACCGACGTGGGAGCCAGCTTGACCAAAGCTCTGGAAAACGAAGGCGAACTGAACAAGACCGAACGGGACATCTTCACAGCGTTCCAGTTCTCCGGCGGTGCAATGATCGTCAACTTCTTCGGCTCTGGTGCCATCCTGTTCACCCTGACCGATACGACCGGTGCAGCAGTTCCCGGCTCCATTGGCCTGGCTCTGGTGGTGATGTTTGTCTTCAAAATTGTTGGTGCCAATGTTGTGCGCTTCTACCTGAACGCAACGGGCAAGAAAGAAGCGAAACCACAAGTTGCGGAGGTAAGATAACCATGAGCACAGCACCAGAAAGTAACAAGATGATCACTGACGTCTTTGTTGAAGGCGCCCGTAAAGGCTGGGGAATTGCGATTAACAGCACCATCCCCAATATCATGATGGCCTTTGTCATCATCAAGATTCTGACCCTGACCGGTTTTCTTGATGTTTTGGCCAAGGTGTTTGGCCCGGTGATGGCGCTGTTCGGCGTGCCAGGCGAAGGCGCTGCGGTACTGATGGCATCCGTCATGTCCATGGGTGGCGGCGTTGGGGTGGCTGTTGGCCTACTCAACGAAGGTGCCTTGCACGCCCGAGACATCGCGATCCTGGCACCAGCCATCTACCTGATGGGTTCCACCATTCAGTACGCCGGCCGTATTCTTGGTGTGGTAGGCGTTGAAGGCCAGCGCTATCCGCTGATGTTTGGCATCTGTATTTTCAATGCCCTGATGGCCATGTTTGTAATGAATCTGCTGGTATAATGCCATTTTCAGAGCTACCATGCTGGCTGAATAAAAAGCTGGGGCAAATACCCCGGCTTTTTCCGTCTGAGTGACTATTTTTTCAGATAAGCGCCATGAATGAGAAAGACCCATACGAAAGCTTGGCTTGCAACTGTGTTGAGGTCGGCACGGTTATCAGAGAAGACGACACAATCCTGACACTCGATCTGCGTGGTCCGGATGCTGAGTCTCGCTTTGAGGCGCTCAAGACCGCTGCGGCCGGCATCGGTTCCGGCAACTGTACGATCTCCTGCGAAACCATTGATGATGAAGGGCAAAGCGTAATTCGCGCCATATTTGATTTTGACTGCGCAGCGGAGAAAATGATTTTCCAAATGAAAAACTGTCAGTGATTTTTCTGAATCTGCTAGTATGCAGATTGAATAACAAAAAGCCGGGGCGAGTGTTCTCCGGCTTTTTGCGTTTTATACCCGTCGCCTTTCAAGTTGCTACATTGTTGGCTGTATTCGCTCACCCCGGTCACATAGTATTTCCATGCTCCCGGGGCTTCGCTCATTTGCCGCCTCGAATCAACATGAAATCCTTTGGGTATATAAGTAGTCCTCAAGTCATGTCTTTGTTTCCATTTATCCTTCACTCAGCAGAGTTTGACACCAAAGGGTTCAGTCCAGACAGAGCGACGGATTGAGGACAGGAAAGTGATTTCGGGACTACGCTTCAGCGATTGTTTATTCGAGAGTGACTGGCATGAATGAGAATGACCCCTACGAAAGCCTAGCCGATGACTGCGTGGAAATCGGCGCCGTTATCAAAGCAGATGATACCGCCCTGACACTTGATTTTTCCGGCTCCGATGCCTGGTCTCGCTTTGAAGCTCTGAGAACACAGGCAGCCCACATAGGTTCCGGTAACTGCCAGGTATCCTACGAAACTGTTGATGAACGTGGTCAGACAGTTATCCACGCCATGTTCGACTTTGACTGTGCAGCGGAAAAGCTCATCTTTCAGATGCACAATACCCAGTGATTCATGCCCGGCAGAAAACAAGACACTTAACGTTTATACTGTAACACCATGCCCCGAACGACCTGCTCCCAATGCCTGCGGCCGCAGGCCCTGTGCTACTGCCATTTAATCCAGCAACAACATGCAGGTATCGATCTGGTTATTTTGCAGCACCCACAGGAAGCGAAGCACCCGCTAAATAGCGCCCACATAGCCAAATTGGGCATCAGCAACTGTCAGCTCTGGGTGGGTGAGGATTTTTCAGAGCATCCCGGTCTGCAATACGTGCTGGCTAAAGAAAGCCTGCTATTTGCTATTTCCGGGTAGTGACGCCCAGAACAGCGCACAGGTGCTAGCCGGGCAGAAACCAGAAGTGATTATTATTCTTAATGGCACCTGGCGCAAAGCTCGGCGAATGTATTACCCTGACACTCCCCGCCCTATCGCACCCGAGGGCATAAAGGCGAGGGTTCTTAGATCGCTCCAAGAACCTTCCTGCTTCGTCACGCCTTCTCTAGACAACATCAGCTATGCAGCCAATATTGCCCCCGTTCCAGTCGCTCCACAGGCTAACCCCGCCAGTCCGGCGGTTCTTGTATTACCATAGACATTTGTCTTGAAAACAAAGTTCAAAGAAAAATTGCAATTTACGGAATCCATTTCACCCCCAGTCCTATCAGACTGGTCGCTTGTATCCCCGCCCGAC
>Ga0126343_10000100_pt1 | contig 24086 bp, 17 predicted proteins | sample Cyp2metagenome_FD_92531 | JGI IMG/M metagenome (GOLD analysis project Ga0126343, IMG submission 92531) | Coral microbial communities from Lord Howe Island, Old Settlement Bay, Australia - Cyphastrea 2 metagenome | ecosystem: Host-associated > Invertebrates > Cnidaria > Coral ...
GTTGTGGGTTGTGGGTTGTGGGTTGTGGGTTGTGGGTTGTGGGTTGTGGGTTGTGGGTTGTGAGTTGTGAGTTGTGAGTTGTGAGTTGTGAGTTGTGAGTTGTGAGTTGTGGGTTTTTTGCGACTGCGTTTATCGGCGCGTGCCAAAATTTGAGCAGGGTCGATAAAATTATACATATGACTTGACTCATCAGAGGGAAATCCGTTTAATACGCATCGCACATGGTTTGCATGCATTGCCTGGGTAGCTCAGTTGGTAGAGCAGCGGATTGAAAATCCGCGTGTCGGTGGTTCGATTCCGCCCCTAGGCACCATCTATATTCTTGCAAATTTCAGCCTGGGTAGCTCAGTTGGTAGAGCAGCGGATTGAAAATCCGCGTGTCGGTGGTTCGATTCCGCCCCTAGGCACCATCTTAAAAACTCTGGATAGCATCCGGAGTTTTTTTGTTTCTGCTCCCTCAAAAAACATGCTGTTATTCACGAGCCGTACGAAAAAGCTATTTGTACGGCATCTGACGTTATTGTTGGCAAAATCGTCAGATCGTTGCCGGTCTTGTTCCTGTTTTAACCATCGCCCTCAGTGTAACCCTCGGGCATATCAACGGTTTCATTGGCAAAGTAGCGATCCATTTGCTCAAGCAGGTATTGGCGGGTTGCCGGCTCCAGCAGGTTCAGTCGTTTCTCATTAATCAGCCGGGTCTGGTGTGCCTGCCACGCAGTCCATGCTTCCTGGCAAACGTGGTCGTAGAGCCATTGCCCCTTGGCACCGGGCAGCGGTGGCATGGCCAGCCCTTCTGCTTCTTTGTCGAGTTTTACACAATGCACCATTCTGGCCATGTTGTTCTCACTGTTCCGTTTTGATTGATCCGGTAATCTTAACGGCAAACACTCAGGATAGATATCATCCCGCCATTCAGGATGAACAGCTGACCTCCAGTTTCTTGCCCCACGGGGGTGGTTCAGTGGCATAGTGCTGAAAATCAGGGTGCTCAGTAAAAGGGGAAGTCAGTACGGTCATCAGGTTGTCGATTTCCTGAAAATCACCCTGCTCTGCCTGTGTGATTGCCTGTTGCGCCAGATAATTTCTCAGGATGTATTTTGGGTTAACCTGTTTCATGCGTTGTTGGCGCATCTGGTCGTCTATTGAGTTACGGTTGAGCCTTTTCTGATAGCTGTTCAACCACGGGGTGAGATTGTCGATTTGTTGTTGCAGGGCAATGCAGGCTGCATCTGCTGGGTAGTCGCAGAGCGTGCGAAAGAACACGGTATAGTCGCAGTGGCTGTTATGCAGTAGCTGCAACAGTTCTTGTATCAGTCGAGTGTCGTCCGGTTCCTGTTCGGTCAGGCCGATTTTATCAAGCATCAGGCGGGTGTAGGTTTGAGTGTAAATTGTCGGGTAGTGCTCCAGTGCCTGTTGCATAAGCCTTGTATCACTGCACAGCGGCGTCAGGGCCTGCGCCAGCTTGGCGCAGTTCCAGTAGCCAATCTCTGGCTGCTGGCTGAATGCGTAGCGGCCGTAGTGGTCTGAGTGGTTGCAGATATAATGCCAGTCAAAATTATCCATAAAGCCGTAGGGGCCATAGTCAAAGGTGTCGCCGATAATGCTCATGTTGTCGGTATTCATCACACCGTGGGCAAAGCCGACCGCCTGCCACTTGGCAATCAGTGTTGCTGTACGACGAATGACTTCAGTTAAGAAGCCAGAGTAAAAGCAATCGGTGCCAGGTTCGGCACAGGGCAAATCAGGGAAGTTTTGCCAAATGGTGTAATCCGCCAGCTCCCGCAGTGAGTTGAAACGTTTGTTTGTTTTTTCGTTAAGTGCGGAGTAACAGAAATATTCAAAATGCCCGAAGCGAATATGGCTTTGGGCGACCCGCAGCAACGTTGAGCCAGCCTCGATGATTTCCCGCTGCACCGGAGTGTCGCTGGTGATCACACACAGCGCCCTGGTGGTGGGGATACCCAGATGGTACAGCGCCTCGCTAGCCAGAAACTCGCGAATGCAGGAGCGCAGCACAGCCCTGCCATCGCCAAAACGGGAGTACGGCGTCGTTCCGGCCCCTTTGAGATGCAGATCCCATTTCTCTTGGCGAGCATTAACCCACTCGCCCAGCAGCAGCCCACGACCATCGCCCAGGCGGGGGTTGTAGCTGCCAAACTGGTGCCCTGAATAGACCATGGCCAGTGGTTGTGAGCCGGGCCACAGGCTGTGTCCGGAGCAGATTTGTGTCAGGGCCGCCTGGTTGGCGGAGGTGTTTTGCAGGTCGAGCAGGGCGCAGGTAGCAGGGCTGATGGCGACTAGGCGCGGGTTTTTCAGAGGGACTGGCCCTTGCCTGGTGTAAAAATTTTTCGGGAGTTGCAGGTAGGTGTTGTTGAAGTGGCCAGCAGGTGCATTGGGAGGCGTTGTAGTTACAGGGTTGGGTGAATTTGTGGGTGAATGCATTTTCAGACCCTGTCACCAATTGAAATGTGGGGCGAGAAAACTTCTGCCCCGGGATAATTGGCTTGAATTTTAGACTCCGTGGACTGAGGGAGGAGTCACCGGGTCGACCTTACAAACGACTCATACCTGTGACTTCTCACATCTCCACTTTGCGGGCTGTGTCTACAAACTATTGAGAAACTGCCTAATGGTGTAATGAGAGTCTGCGGACTGACGGATTTTCCTGAGCACCTGATAAGCAAATTCATAGACGTCCAATTTACCCCCATGACGCTCGTTTGCTTTAATATTTTCCGTTGCTGGATCACCCAGTATTACACGTGAAATATAAGTAGCCTGAGCTTCGTTCAGTTGATGGGGGAGGCTCATTTTGAGTCCAGAAATGTCGAGTGTATTGCAGAAAGATTCATCGAGCTGCTCTGACTTAAGGAATGATCCCGAATCCATCTGGAAATGGTTAGCAAAACAGTTGAGCACTTTTTCGCGGGTGCTCGACCCTACCGTTTGTGCAGCGTCGCCGCCACAGTGTTCGATAAGGTATTCGCCAAGCTTCCTGATGTTGTCTGGTGACCAATGGGCTTGATCCCGAAGGTAGGCGAAGATGGAAACGGAAGAGGCACACGGGTCAACAGGTGCGCCAAATGCCGGGTGCTTTGGGCAAGCGGGGCAGGCAAACGGTGCAGGAAGCGGGGTCATGAACAATCCTCAAGGTTTGGTTGATAGTCCTAAGTTGGACTGACCTTTTGGTCAAAAGTTCCACTTCTGTTTTGCTCTGGCCGGTCAAAATTCATAACGAATCCGGGCAATGAGGCTGTCAGCCTTGAACTGGCTGGCCCAGGAGTAGTAGTAGCTGAGCGTGAAAACGGTGTTGTCCAGCACATCAAGGTTGACAGCCATCTCGACCTGATAACGGTTTCTGGTTCGCTGTGCCCCGTTAATCAAAAAGCCCTCACCGCCAGCAGCAAAATAGGCAGTGACGTCTATCGGGTCTTTTTTGAAGTCGTGGAAGAGCATGATCCCCAGCTCCGGTCTGATGATGGCATTGCCGGCAGCAACATCTGCCAACAGGCTCACGCCTGCTCCCAACTCCAGAATGCTGTATTGTCCATTGTTGACCTGATCGAAGGTAGGGAACGTTTGAGCCGGGTCCCTGGCTGTTTCGCTGTAGTCATTAGTGTTGATTCTGTAGTAGTTGAAGGCCACTTTCGGTTGCCAGTACCAGGCGTCCGTCAGTTCAAAGTGGTAACCTCCGCTGAGGCCAACTCCCCAGGTTCTGGAGCGGTAACTGGCGTCAAAGCTGCTGCCGGCAACGGTGCGCTGCCCATTGTTTTTGCCAGAGGCGTAGCTCAGCCGGCCATCGACGAAATAGTTGTCCTCCCACGAGGAGGTGTAGAGGCTGAAAATATTCGTGTTGGTGTTGATATTGCCATTGCTGCCATTCTCACCATGAACTCGCCCTTTGGCGAAGGTGTAGGCAATGCCTGTTCTGATGTCAGGGTTGTTTTCCAGAAGGCTGTCAGCGCCGATGGTAACGCCACTGGTTTTGGCCCGGTAGCCCGGCACGGCGTCTCTGACGTCTTGCGTCGCCTTGTTGTAACCGTACTGAACCCAGAGGTTCTGGTCGGAAAAACCGCGCCCACGGTCAATCCCGGTGCGTTGGCTTGACATACGCTCATCCAGAGCATTTCCTGCCGTCTGTACCGCCAGGTGGGCGTTGTGTACCGCATGGGGTGATATGGCCGGAGCCAGTTCTGCCTCGCCGCCATTCACGCGAGTAGCGGCGTAGCGGCTTAACTGCGCGCGTTGGGTGTCTGGTTCAGCCTCAATGGCCGTCTGATCTGGCGGGATGGCCACCAGCATCATCGGGTGAAAGCGCGGGTGTGTCTGGTCGATGGAACCTGGACCGGTCATATTTAAATGTCCATCACCCCCCAAAGGCTGTGTTGCCGCACCGTGATCAGCTGTTAAATCGACTTCTGGTGGTGTGGCGAGCAGTGTTGTAAGTGCAGCGTCGTTTGTTTCTGGCGGTGGATCTGCCAATGGTGTGGTCACGTCTTGTGCGGTGGCAGCAGGAGTGGCGCCCTTGCCGGCCTTGCTGATCTCGATAACGATTTTGGTTTTATCCTCATCGCTGGAATGCTCCATGACTTTGGCGCTGTCCTGGTTTTCAGGCTGGCTAAGCCAGTGGAGAACCTGAGAATCGGTCAGGGATGGAGTGCCAGAACTTTCCGTTTCGCCTTCAGCAAAACTGCTGTGCGTCTGTAGCAGCATTGCCGAAGTAATAGCAAACGCAATTATTTTTTTGGGGAATACCTCAGTGCTGGGACACTTCATGCTACAGATACCTCGACCGATGGGTCACATCAACGGCTTGAAATCGCAATAGGCAAAGGCAACCTCGCCCTGGTTTAGATTCTCCGGAGCCGGGCTACCAGTTATTGTTTGGGGGCAGATTTTTTAATCGGGCCAGTGATGATCAAAGCGGAAAGATTTTTTTTGACAAATACCATTTCAAATTAAAAAAGTATTTTTTTGTTCGCTTTTTAAACCGGACCATTGGTTAATGGTCTTTTTGTTGTGGTGGCGAGGCGTTGCGCTTTTTTCCAGTGCTCGCCATCCGGCGTGATGGACGAGCAGAGCAAAAACCGGTTCACAGTACCAGGGCAATTTTTTCCAGCAGCTTTTTTACTGGTGCTGCCAAGCCCAGTTGGTGGGATTGGTTGAGGGGGAACCAGCAATAGTCGTCGCGTTCTCTAATAGGTAATGCTTGCTGTTGGGAATCAATAAAAGTCAGCGCCGGGGTAATATCCAGATGGTAATGACTGAAGGTGTGGCGAAATGGTTGCCACAGTTCACAGTCGTCTATTGTCAGTCCTGTCCTGGCAAGCGCTTCTGCACTGATCTGATCCGGATCACTCAGCTCCGGAAAACTCCACAGTCCACCCCAGATACCCGTCGGTGGACGTTTTTCCAGCAGAATCTCACCGAACTGGTTGACCACCATCAACATAACAGTCGACCGCTCTGGCTTGGCTTGCTTTGGTCTGGATTCGGGGAAGCGTTGCTGCTGGCCGGTTTGATGAGCAACGCAGCGGTTGTTCAGTGGGCACAGATGGCACGCTGGTTTACTGTGCTTACACAGCGTGGCGCCCAGGTCCATCATCACCTGGGTGTAATCACCAACGCGCTCTCGGGGTGTCAGCACCTCGGCGATGGCCCACAGCTCATTGGTGACGGCTGTTAGCCCCGGCCAGCCGTGGATGGCAAAGTAACGGGTCAGTATCCGCTTGACGTTACCGTCCATAATGGGAGCCCGGATGCCCATGCTGATGGCAGCGATGGCACCGGCTGTAGAGCGACCGATGCCCGGCAGTTCCATCAGCCCGGCAACGGAGCGCGGGAAGGTGCCAGCGTGCTCATTAACCACCAATTTCGCTGCCTTATGCAGATTTCTGGCACGGCTGTAGTAGCCAAGGCCGCTCCAATGGTGAAGCACATCATCTTCGTTGGCAGTGGCCAGGTCAGAGACTTGCGGGAACCTGGCCATAAAGCGTTGGTAGTAGGGAATAACGGTGGTTACCTGGGTCTGCTGTAGCATGATCTCGCTGACCCAAACGCGATAGGGCGTTTTATCCTGCTGCCAGGGCAGGTTATGGCGGCCGTGAAGGTCGTACCAGCTCAGCAGGCGCTGGCTGAAGGTGGGGTCTGAGTAGGTTTGTTCGGGCATGGGTTTTGGCGCAGTGGCAAGGTGTGATCAATTTCAACTGAGGCGCATCAGAGCAATAAGTTCCCCGGATGGATTTTGTTTGAGGGCAAATCCAGAAGATACCGGGCGTGATGCCCGGTACCTCGTCCCGTGTGATTATTTGTTGAATAGCCCTTTGAGCAGGTTTTTAACCGGCTCCTGAACCTTCTCGTCGAATTTCAGCTTCAGCCGGTTGGCAGCAATTTCGGCCACGGTCTTGGCCATGCGCTCCAGATCAATGCCGCACTTCAACGCGCCCAGCTCACCGTAACACTGCACTGGCCAGGTGACATCAGCGAACTCCTCGTTGACCTCACAGGCCGGGTCATTGCCCGGTGCGTGGCCACCCTGAATGTTCAGACCAAGATGGTAGTCCAGGTCCTGTTTCACCAGGTTGACGTAACCATCGCCTTTGAGGTTCATGTTGGCAAGGGCGGCAATCAGGTTATCGTTGGTGGCTACGCCGTTACGAATGACCAGGGTGCCGCTGAGGTTGGTGAACTCAGTTGCAGTTCCCCAGTTGTCTGTGTCGCGCAGGGATTTTTTGCGCACACTGGCAATGGCCTGACACAGCAGGTGGTCAAAATTAGCACCGGTGAACGCGCCTTTATCAATGTGGAACGAAATTTCACCATCAAGATTGTGGGTCAGCATGCTGGCGTACTGGCCGTGGGTGATGACGTTCATGTTGGCATTAACCTTGCCTTGCAGTGATGCCAGGTCTGGCATGGGGGTGGCCAGGGCTTCCAGGGAGATGTTGTCCAGCTTGGCGGTGGCAGACATTTTTGGGTTGTGTGCCTGGCGTACATCCAGACCGGTGGTCATATCAATCTTACCTTGATAGAAGCCGGAACCGATCTGCACCCGTTGTTGGCCGCCGGCTGCGTGCAGCGTCAGCGATGGCTTTTCAAACAAGAAGTGGGCAACGGTCAATGAGTTCAGCTTGAGTGAGCCATCCAGATTAAGACTACGGAGCATGGCTTCAGGCAACAGTGGGTGCTCTTTGCTGCTGCGCTTGGCTGTTTGCGTTTTGGCTGATTTTTGTTCGGGGGCTGATGTGCCAGACACTTCTGCTGCTGGCTCGTTGCCCACCGGCTGCTCATCGCCAGCAACGGCTGGTGGCAGGTAGTTATCCAGATTCAGGTCATTGCCGGTAAAGGTGAAGCGGGTTTTTCCTTCCGAGCCGTAAGTAAATGTGCCGTCCAGGTTGAAGCTGTCCAGCGTGAGAGCCAGTTTGTCGGCATTGAAGTTGCTGCCGTCGGTGGTGAAATGGCTGTCAAACGAGAGCTTGGTCAACGCCTTGGGGTCGGCCATTGGCGGCAGTGGCATCTTCAGCTGGGTAAGCAGGTTGGCCAGGTTAAACGGGGCCACACCCAGGTCGCCGGTGATCTGCAATGGCGACTGATGAAACTGCACATTACCGACGATGCTCAGGCTTTCGCCGTTGGCGACATCCGGTGTGGCACTGATTTTCAGATCCTTGACGTCATAATGGCCGGTGCTCAGGTCAAAGGTCATGTTGCCCTTGATCATGCTATTCATGGCTAATTCAGGAACCGCAATATGCGCTTTGAGCTCAAAAGGGAATGCCTGTTTCTGGGCAATGGCACCAGTGGTCAGACTGGCCTTGGAAATGGTGTATTTCTGGCCGGTGAGCTGATCGTCATAGCTGATGAGCAGATCGCTGACGTCAACACTGGCGATATCGATCATCAGTGCCGGGCTGGTCTCTGGGGTGGGCTGCGGTTTCTTTTCCAGGCTCGGCTGATTAGCAGGCTGTTCCGTGGTTGTTTGTGGTGTTGTCGATTGCGGTGCCTTGACCTGCCAGTTGCCGACGCCCTGGGCATCCTTGACCAGAGTCAGCTCAAGACCTTTTAACCGGACGGTCTGCATCTCCACGCGCTTGCTCAGCAGGGGCAGCAGTTTAACACTGACTTCGGCCGCACCAAGCTGGCCGAGCTGGGTGTTGTGAGCGCCCACTACGGAGATGTTCTCAAGGGAGAGGCCGACCCAGGGGAAAATAGACCAGTCGATGGGGCCGTTGATGTTAAGTTGCAGGCCGGACTGGTCGTACACCAGTTTGGCGATCTCGTCGCGATATTTGTCCGGGTCGAGGATGCGGGGCAACAGCAGCACGGCAGCAACGCCCAGGACGGCCACCAGCACCAACAGTGTGGCGACGAACTTGAGAATACGTTTCATGGGTTCCTCAGAATGTACAATTTGACGGGGTGTCAGCAGGGGCAGGCAGTTGCAAGTGTCGCTCAAGGCGTACCGCGAAGGGCGGGTCCCTGCTACATAAGTTGGTAGCGCCTATCTTACCCTGAAACCGTTGGTCATCAAGGTAAAACAGGCTGGTAGCAGGCAGGTATCGATCAGAGGCTGGCGATTTGCAGTCGCTTCAGCGAATTCAGCGGGCGAGTCCACGGATGCAGGATCATGGCGATGTGTTTCAGATCTGGTGACTGCAATGCCTTGATGGCTTCCTGACTGGTTCTGTACTGCCCCTGCACCAGAACGTACCAGTCTTTCTGATTGCGCCGGATATGGACAGTATTGGCTGCCGCCAGCTCTGGAAAACGCTGCTTCAGTTTATCAATGGCCTGGGGACTGGTGGAGGAGAACCACTGGATGGTGTAGTGGTTTTGCCCTGCCAGTGCACTCTTTTGCCGGTATTGCTCCACTTGTCGGGACAGATCGGTCAGGTAGGTCTTTTCTGCGGCTTTATCCCGGGCCAGCCACTGACGATCATTGATCGTCGGTTCCGGGGTGGCTGACGGCTGGCTTGCGACACTGGCTAGTGACTGCAAATAAGCAACCTGGCGCACCTTCGGGGAAAGGCGTGCTGATATTTTAGCCAGTGACGGCATCAACAGGGCATCAAGCGCCTCGGTGCGATCGGTAAACGACCTGCCTACCAGAGCATAACGATTCTGGTTGTTGCTCTGGTACTGAATGATCTGAGTATCTCGCAGCTCGGGGTAGCGCAACTGAGCCCGCTCAAGCGATGCCTTCCTGCCGGCACTCATCCACTCAATGGTGTAACGCTCAGGATTGGCGGTCAGAACGGAGGCATTCTGTTCCCGGGGCTGGTCGGAGGCAGTGCGGCTTTTCTGAACGTTAAAGTCCTGAATATCGATACCCGGATTCGGCTGGGCGTATTGCCCGCGTGAGTTCTCGTAAGTCGGTGCGATGCTGGCGTACAGCTGGCCAGGGTTGGTTTGTCCGGATGGTTTTGGCCGGTTGTGCTCAAGGTTAAAGTCAGCCTCACTGCTGAACTCCATGCCGTAAGGAATGTTCAGTTCAATGGCCTGAGGCTGGTCGGCATCAATTGCCTGGTGGTTTGGGCTGTAGGAGATGTTGTATTCAATGGGTGCCACATTGGCCATATGGGCCGGCAGCGCCGGGGGTTCAGTGCTGGCAACTTGCTGCCCGGCAAAATCCGGCTTGATGATATCGAGCTTCTGAATACTGGCCAGTGATCTGGTCCAGGGGTAGAGTTCGCGCGCCATCAGTGATCTGGGTGGTACATCCAGTTCGGCCATCGCCTCTGTGCGACTGGAGTAGGGACCATCGAGAAGAACGTACCACGTCTTGCCGGAGCGTTTATATTCGGCAATGGTCGCTTTTTCCAGGACGGGGTAGCGATCTTTTAATGTTTCCAGCTCGCCGCGCTCCCTTGCCGCCATCCACTGCAGTACAAAGTGCTTGTCCGGCGCTTCCAGAAGGCTTACCAGTGCTTGTGATTCGTCGGCATCGTCGGGCAGAGCGTCTTCACTCAGCGAAAGAGAGTGAGCTGCCGGGGCCGCATATTTCACGTCAGTTGTTGCTTTTTTACTGGTGCAGATTTTGCTGTCTGCTGACTGACAGCTCCATGCATAGTTAACAGCCAGAGGGTTCGGCGGCAAGACAAGGCTATTTGCCACAGGAGTCGCAACGGAGGCGAGAGCGGCCACGACACAGAGCCTGAGTTGTTTTTCCTTAAACAACAGTCGACCGGACATGGTGAGCAGCTCCTTTTGAATTCAGTGCAAATCAAACCGAATAAAAAAAATTTTTTAATTAAAATTTTTCCCAATTATTTCGGCTTTTGTGGTGGATACTAATACGTTGTCGGAAGCACTGTTTTTTTCATTAAAAAATCAGCCAGAAAGTGATGACAAAGACTGCTTGAGGCACAACAGACGCTGCGGATGTACCGTGAGAAAACGAGGAAAAAACAATGTGGAAGGTAAGCTGGCCAGAAGTCCTTGCTCCCGTGCTGGCGGTGGCACTGTTTGTCGCTCCCCCTGTTGTTTTGGCTGATAGCTGTTTCCCGGCCCTTGATAAAACCCTGCCCCAGTATGTGGTTGGTTATGGCAGCCTCCTCCATGAGCAGGTTGTCGCTCCCTCCAATATTTCCCTCGGGCCGGAGATTCCTGTCTGGGTCTACGGTTTTCGCCGGGGCTGGTTGACCAGGGCTCGGCAGGATAGTTTTGTCCGGCTGACCGAGCTGGGTGTGGTGCCGTTTGTTGGCGGTCGGTTTAATGGGGTGCTGATGGCCATGTCGGCCAGAAGAATCAAAGGGATTGATCGCCATCAACCACAAACCTGTCGTGTCCAGATCAACCCGTCCCAGCTGGTCGCCATGAATGATGCGGCAATTCCTTCGGGTGCCCAGTTCTGGATTTACCAAACCCGCGTCAAATACATCAACAAGCCTGCGGGCAGCTACCCCATCCTGATGTCCGAGGTGGATCAGTTCCTCACCGGTTGCATAGAACAGGGCCAGCAATTCAAGGTGAAATCATTCGCTGCTGACTGCGTGGCAAGTACCTGGAACTGGTCAGTGCACTGGGTCAATGACCGCTATTACCCACTTAAGGGAGGCCCGACCCAGGTCAAAAGCCATCAGATCGATCAACTGCTGGAGAGCCTCGAAGGGCCGCTGTTTGAGCGGGTGCGCTTGCAATAGTCGGTTACCCTTTGGTGGTGGTACTATGCAGGCTCACGGTGCGATGCGCCATCATTAATTATCTGACCTGTCTGGTGCATAGCGGTACACGAATGAACGACATTGGTTCTGATCTGGTAAACACCTCCAATATCCATCGGGATGACAAAAACCTCGCCGTGCTGGCCCACCTGTTGCCGTTGCTGGGCTTTCTGGTGCCCGGGCTGAATATGGGCATACCATTGGTGATCTGGCTGCTGAAGCGGGATAAATCCATGTTTGTTGAGCACCACGCCAGAGAATCGCTGAATTTCCAGATCACCTTCTCTATATTGTGCGGTGCCTGGAGTTTGCTTACCTGGATGCTGGTGGGCTTGCTGTTGCTGCCACTGGTGCCGGTAGTGCTTATTGTGGCGCTGCTGTTTATGTTCAGGGCGGCCATGAAGGCGGGCAAGGGGGAGTTTTATCGCTATCCGGTCACTTTGCGCCTAGTGAGCTGATCCATCTGCCTCGCTCGTGAGTGCTCTCCCGTCCAGCTGGTGTCGGGTCGCTATCAAGGTGTAGACAGCGAAATAAGCGGCAAGTATCCTGACCCCCGCCCTGCGTCAGGGCTGTTTTTTTTGGAGTCTCTAATGAAATTTTTCCAACCCGGGATTGTGGCTATGTCGATCTTACTGACAGGGTGCAGTGGTTTACCCGAAGGTCGCTGGCAGGAAACCAACCCGGCAGCAGACACACCAGCGATGGTTCTGGACATCAAAGATGATCGTATCTCGGCTTATGCCGGCTGTAACCGTATGGCTGGCACAGTAACAATGTCCGGTGACCAGCTGCTGGTGGAGCGTCTGGCCAGCACCTTGATGCTGTGCAACGGTCCCGAGGGCGAGAAAGAAGAGGAGCTGAAAAAGCTCCTGGCCAATAAGCCAACCGTGGAACTTTCCGGAGAACAGCTGATTCTCAGCGTCGGCGATGAGACCTACAAGTTCACCAAGCAGCCGAACATGGAAGACGGGTTAACCCGACTGATATACGTAGCCTCAGAAACCGTACCATGTACCGGTGTTGCTGCCACGCAGTGCCTGCAAGTTCGTGAGTCTGAAGATGCGCCCTGGACCAACCACTTTGGCACCATCGAGGGCTTTGAGTTCGTGCCCGGCAATATCTACCACTTGCGCATTAAAGAGTTTGATGTCGAAAATCCTGCAGCTGATGCCCCCGGCAAACGGTGGATTCTGGATGGCATTCTGAGTGTTGAGAATCTGAACGTTGATGCTGACAGCGCCAACGTCAATGCCGAGAATCCGGACAACGCAGTCGAAAGCCCAAAGGACGACGCTGAGAAGCCTGCTAGCGACGCCGAATGATCGGAATCAACGGCGAGGTTACCTGTGCCGAACTTTCATGGCTTGTTCCTGTCAAAGCGCTAAGCCAGTTCACCCACTCATACAGTTAACCTCTCTGTCCGGTATGTTTCGTTTGCCTGGGTAGAGTCTGAGAGCGGGCGGTTGGCTGTCCGTTTATTGCGGCTTTACTCAGGGTTTCGGCTATGGACGGTATCGGCAGAGTGCTGACAGAAGAATGTGCCACAGTTGCAGCGCCCCTCAACGTCAGGGAGAGTTTTTTTGCCGGCAGGAAGGTTGTCGTTAGCTTGGGGTCACTGCTGGCCATCTGCACCTCTGACAATCACCCTTTTGATGATCAGGTAGATACCCTTTACGGAGCGGTCAGCCAGTGCCGGTTTTCCCCAGATCCAAAAGATGAGTCTGCTCGCAAAACATTCAACTCCTGGTTTTTTGGTGAGGTCTGCCACTTACCGGCGCGCAACTATCAGTGCCCCTATTTCGACATTCATAAAAAGTACCACGGGCAGAGAGTGGGCGGGGTCCTGCCTGAAAACCAGCTATTGCTTGCCCAGAGCGCTGCAAAGGATGTTGGTGCACTTTTGTCGTTGGCTGCGTGCGACCTGATAGAGGCCAGTAGGCTGATCGTCCTGCATGACTGGCAAAAACCGGAAAAAAATGCAGACTCTCTGCTGTTGACCAGAGCTTGTGAAAAACGCAGGGAGTCCCATGAACAGCTGAGCAAAGCTTATGAGCTGGACCCGGTTCTGACGCAGCAACAGATACGATCCTGGCTTATCCAGTTTGCCCTCAGCATAGGCCTGAACTTTCGGGTCGATGAGATAGAGAAAATCAAGAGCTTCCGTGCAGATTTTCAGGGTAAGCTCTCTTTGCGCTGGTTCAGGATGCTCACCGAAAGTGGCTTTTATCCCGGGACGCAGACACTGGCTCAACCGTTGTTGCTGGCTGAACAGCTGCCGTTAATCGCGCAGGAGCTGAGCAGGGTTAACTGCTTTCACCCAATGACAGCTCACGACTCTGCCGTTTTGCTGTTTTCTGCCTACGATGCCCTAGGCAAATTGATGCAGTATAGTAACCGCTTTCTGCGCAGGCTAAAAAAAGATGAGGATACCCTTTTTGCTGCTCTGAGCAGTGCAATTTTTGATGATGCAGCCCGTGTTTCCCACCAGTCAGCTCTGCATCGGCATCCGTTAAAAGCCACTCAGCCACCTCACCGTTGCTCCTCAGCAGCCGGCAAGATGAAGACCGTCGCCCGGTCAGAAATCTGGTCCATCGGGACGGGCGCGGAAGCCAGTATGAAGCTGGAAGGCCTGTTTATGACCCAAAAGAAGCCTGGGCAGGGTGAAACAGCGGTAACGTGGCATCAACAGGGTAACAAGTTTCCTGAGCCAGAAGATCTCAAGACGGCCATGGCTAATGTTATCAACGTGATGACCTACCCCAAGCCAGACGACAAAACCCGAATTTATAATATGCCCACTCACAGAGACCGAATGATCCGGGCCTATAAACTACTTGGGCAAGCCCTGCATGCCGATGAGCAGCGGGTTGAAGTGCTGCCTGACGTTCTCTACGGCTATGTCTGCTTCCTGATGGGTTGGCTGCACGAACAGAGGCTGATCAATCACCCATCCCCCACCGAGGCCGCCGCTTTTTATCAGAGAGCGATTGCCCGTCGGCAGTTTCTGCCGCTCGGTCTGAAAGCGGGCGATCTCTATGCCGAAATGGGGGATTACCAGCGAGCCCACGGTAGTTACGAAGTGGTGTACAAGTATTTGCAGACGACCATTGACGACCTCGACCTTCAGGTATGCCGGAGATGTGCTGCAATGACTGAGCTGAGCGGTTATTTGAGCCAGGCATTCCTGGATTATCTGGCATCAAAAATTGAGTATTTGAGCATTAAGGCTAAGGATGCGGTGTATCTGCACAACCTGACTCCTGAGGAAATCCAGCAGTACATCAGCGGTGAGGCCGACACAACGGTGGTTGAACCTGACACCCACGGGCAAGGCCGGGCAGCGCAGGCGTCTGCTGTACTAAAAACCAAAAAGAGAGACAATGCCATTCTTTGCAACCTGGTCAAAAACCGGCTGGCATCACAGTGGGACCCGGCGGTTCGCACGGCGTTAAAACAGTATTGCCGGGACAAAAAACAAGCCACATCCAGCCCGGCCGAGCACATTGTCTGGCTAAATAATGCGCGGGAAAAACTCAAAAAAAAGCGTGGTGCGGAACTGCTGGTGGAGAATTTGGCCTGGGAGCATATCCGTATTGCCGAACAGGCCCGGTTCGATCCCCACAATGCGGCAGCCAAAATGGCCCGGGAACACCTTAATATTGCCCGCGATCTGCTGCTGGAAAATATCATCTACAAAACCGGTATCCGCTACAGTGAACTGCCGCAACCGGATCATTTTGAAGCGGACGTTCTGGCCATAGTGGCAGCAGTCACCTGTGACCTGTCGTCTGTGGAAGTGGCGGAATGGCTGTTTGGCATTGTTTGTCAGGCCAGAAGCCTTGGGCATGTTTTCAGCACATTCAAACTGCTCTATCCGGGCAGCAAAACCATCGATTCGCTGAACAAGGGCTGGTTCTCGCTGAAGCGCCTGTATCAGACACCGTAATGGATCAGAGACGCCGCATTTAAACGACGTCTGGCTTTTTTGTTACAGCAGGGATTTCAGCGCCACTTCCACCATCTCATTAAACGTCAGTTGACGGTCTTCTGCTGGCAGGGCTTCGCCGGTGCGAATATGGTCACTGACGGTACAGATGGCCAGGCCACGGGCGCCAAATTCGGCACAGACACCGTACAGGCCAGCCGCTTCCATCTCCACGCCGAGCACACCGTGCTTTTCCATGACATCAAACATGGTCGCGTCCGGATTGTAGAACAGGTCCGCTGAGAACAGGTTGCCCACTTTAACTGAAAGGTTCATGCCTCGGGCAGCATTGACGGCATTTTCCAGCAGGGTGTAGTCAGCGATGGCGGCAAAGTCATGGTCTTTAAAGCGGATGCGGTTGACCTTGGAGTCAGTGCAGGCACCCATACCAATAACAATGTCCCGGACTTGCACGTCGGGCGAAATAGCACCGCAGGAACCCACGCGAATCAGGTTCTTGACGCCGTATTCAGTGATCAGCTCCTTGTAGTAAATGGAGGCCGATGGAATGCCCATGCCAGAGCCCATCACTGACACCCGCTTGCCCTGGTAAGTGCCAGTGTAGCCCAGCATATTGCGCACATCGGTCACCAGCTCAGCGCCTTCAAGGAAGGTTTCAGCAATGTGTTTGGCGCGCAGCGGGTCACCGGGCATCAGGCAGACATCGGCAAAAGCGCCGGGTTTGGCGTTAATATGAGGCGTCATGGTTATCTCCTAAGGTCTCAACGCGGCAGGTCAGGCCTGCTCAAAGATTTCAGGTAAAAATGATGTGCCGTAGGCCATCGGTTCCAGGTCAAAGAAGCTGGCCAGGGATTGACCGATATCAGCAAAAGTGTCGCGCTGACCCAGAGCACATGGCTTCAGTCGTTTGCTGTAGACCAGCACCGGGATGTGCTCACGGGTATGGTCGGTACCGGGCCAGGTCGGGTCACAACCGTGGTCGGCAGTGATGATCAACAGGTCATCGTCGTTCATGGCGTAGAACAGGTCTGGCAGCATGGCATCGAGCTGTTCCAGCGCCAGGGCGTAGCCGGGGACGTCGCGGCGGTGGCCGAAGGAGGAGTCAAAATCCACAAAGTTGGTGAAAATCAACGTACGGTCACCGGCTTGTTGCAATGCTTCGCGGGTGGCTTCAAACAGTGCCGGAATACCTGTGGCCTTGATCTTTTGCGTGATGCCCTGATGGGCGAAGATATCGGCAATTTTACCTACACTGATCACCTCACCGCCGCTGGCCACCAATTTGTCCAGCACAGTGGGTGCTGGTGGCAGTACGGAGAAGTCACGACGGTTGCCGGTGCGCTGGAAATCACCGGCATCATCGCCGATGAACGGGCGCGCAATAACACGACCAATGTTGTATGGCTCAAGAATCTCCCGGGCAATCTGGCACACTTCCATCAGCCGCTCCAGCCCGAACGTATCTTCATGGCAGGCAATCTGGAATACACTGTCCGCTGACGTGTAAACGATGGGCTTGCCCGTTGTCATATGCTCCTCACCCAACGCTTCGAGAATGCTGGTGCCCGATGCATGACAGTTGCCCAGCACGCCGGGCAGACCGGCCTTGTCGATCAGCTCATCAAGCAGCTCCTTGGGGAAACTGTTGTGCTCATCGCGAAAATAGCCCCACTCGAACAGCACCGGCACCCCGGCAATTTCCCAGTGGCCGCTGGGTGTATCCTTGCCGCTGGAGAGCTCTTTGGCGTAGCCGTAGGCACCGATGATGGGCATATCATTGACCATCCCTTTGGGGAACTCACCGCAGGCATCGCGGGCGGCGTGCACCAGGCCAAGACCAGAAAGCTCCGGCAGGCTGAGTGCCCCGGTGCGGCCCTGATTGGCTTGGCCATCGGCACAGGCCCGGGCGATGTGGCCGATGGTGTTAGAGCCGGCATCACCAAACTGTTCGGCGTCATCAGTGGCACCGATACCAAACGAATCCATCACAAGGACAATTGCACGCTTCATCTGTTTCTCCTGATCTGTCGTGTTTACCGCCATTTTCTGGTCAAAGAAAGCACCCGCGTGGGGTGTCGCTCACAACTGTTGATACACCATAGGATTTTGCTCAGGCTTGCGGTCGCTGACGGTCAGTGCTCCGCGCAGCATATCCGCTGCCTGATTCCAGGAAGCCTCAGAGCTGGCATGGATCATGGCGATGGGTTGCGACGGGTTGATTTGGTCACCCAAACGGCAAATGCCGCTCAAACCAACGCGGTAGTCGATGGTGTCAGCAGCCACTTTGCGCCCGCCACCCAGTTGCACCACGGCCATACCCACGGCACGGGTGTCCATGGCCGAGAGATAACCCTCTGCCTCCATAAACACTGGCTTGATAATAGCGGCACCGGGCAGGTAACGATCGTAGTGCTCAACAAAGTCAGTGGGGCCACCGAGGCCAGCGGCCATTCTGGCGAAAATTTCCGCCGCCTGACCATTGTCTAATACCGTTTGCAGCTTCTGCCTGGCCTGTTGCACGTCGGTGGCCAGATTACCCGATACCAGCAGTTCGGCAGACTGAGCCATGGTGATCTCCAGCAAGCGCTCGTTGCGGTACTCACCGGTTAAAAAGCGCACGGCTTCACGCACCTCAATGGCGTTACCGGCGCTGGATGCCAGACACTGGTTCATGTCTGTGAGCAGGGCGGTGGTTTTCACCCCGGCGCCATTGGCCACCTCAACGATGCTGCGAGCCAGCTCCACCGACTGCTCGTAGGTGGGCATAAAGGCACCACTGCCTACTTTGACGTCCATGACCAGGGCATCGAGACCTTCGGCCAGCTTTTTCGACAAAATGGAGGCGGTGATCATGCCGATGGACTCCACGGTGGCGGTCACATCACGGATGCTATAAATGCGCTTGTCTGCCGGTGCCAGTTCGCCGGTCTGACCAACAATGGCCACACCCGCTTTTTTGACTACCCGACGAAACAGGGATTCTGAGGCGCTGGTGGTATAACCGGGAATGCTGTCCAGCTTATCCAAAGTGCCGCCGGTATGGCCCAGACCACGGCCGGAGATCATCGGCACAAAGCCACCACAAGCAGCGATCATTGGGCCAAGCATCAGGCTGACCACATCGCCCACGCCACCAGTGGAGTGTTTGTCGAGGATCGGGCCACCAAGTTGGTCGGCAGACCAATCCATTACTTCGCCGGAGTCGCGCATGGCACAGGTCAGGGCGATGCGCTCATCAATGTTCATGCCCCGGAAGTAGACGGCCATGGCAAACGCGCCGATCTGACCCTCGGATACCGAGTTGTTGGTGACACCGGCAATAAAGTTGCCAATCTCTTCGCCGCTGAGAATTTCACCTTCCCGTTTACGGCGGATAACCTCCTGGGGCAGAAACATCTCAGTATCCTTCCTTGCTGGCTTCGCCTTGTTTCAGGCCAAGGTCGATCAGCAGGTTGCCCAGCAGGCTGCTGGCACCGAACCGATAGTGGTTACGATCAACCCATTCCGGTCCCATGATGGTCTCAGCCAGTTCAAGGTGCACAGCGGCGTCTGCAGCGGTTTTGATGCCACCGGCAGGTTTGAAGCCAACGTTGGTTTTGCCGCTGTCACGGATCACTTCCAGCATGATGCGCGCAGATTCAGTTGTGGCATTGACCGGCACTTTACCGGTGGACGTTTTGATAAAGTCAGCGCCGGCAGCAATGGCGATTTCACTGGCTTGGCGAATCAGCGCTTCGTCTTGCAGCTCGCCGGTTTCAATAATCACTTTCAGCAAGACGCTATCACCACAGGCCTCCTTGCAGCGTTTGACCAGCTCGGCACCAACCGTTTCATTGCCGGCCATCAGGGCGCGGTAGGGGAATACCACGTCCACTTCGTCGGCACCATAGGCGACAGCGGCGCGGGTTTCGGCAACGGCAATAGCAACATCGTCACCGCCGGCAGGAAAGTTGGTGACCGTGGCAATGGTGACGTCGTTCAGGCCAAGGGATTGCAGGGTTTTGCGGGCCAGGGGGATAAAGCGTGGGTAGATGCAGATGGCAGCGGTATTGCCGGCTTCGGTACGTGCCTGATGGCACAGGGCAATAATCGCTTCTGGCGTATCGTCCTCGTTCAGCGAGGTCAGGTCCATCAATTGCAGAGCCTGACGGCTGCGGGCGTTTACTTCAGTCATGGGTACATCTCAACAAACAGCAAAAAAAATAAGTGGCCGGATAAACGACCGGTAAATCAGTATTGCAAGCAAAAAATAACGACAAATCGTAACTAAAAAAGCTGCATCTTCATAGGTTATGGATAGATAATGCTCCCTTTTGAAATTACATAAATCCATCTTATGAGGATTTGTTTTAATGCTGTTTAACATCAGACCGACCAGAATGGTCATTTCTGCCCTGGCCATCATGGTCAGTGCCTGCTCTATGGAGCATGAAACCGGACTCGACCCTGATAAGACTTATCAGCTTACCGTATTGCACACCAACGACCACCATGGTCGCTTTTGGCAAGACGGCAAAGAACAGTACGGCATGGCCGCCCGTCGTACATTGATTGAACAGATTCGTAAGGAGGTAGCTGCTGAGGGTGGGCATGTGTTGTTGCTCTCCGGCGGGGATATCAACACCGGTGTACCGGAGTCGGACTTGCAGGATGCCGTGCCGGATTTCAAAGGCATGAATCTGCTTGGCTACGATGCCATGGCGGTGGGCAATCACGAGTTTGATAACCCGCGCTCCGTTCTCAAAATGCAGGAAGCGTTGGCCGATTTCCCCTTCCTCTCTGCCAATATCATCGATGAAAAAACCGGCAAGCCGTTCTTTCAACCCTACACCACCTTCGATTTTGATGGCTTGCGTGTTGCTGTCATGGGCCTGACTACCGACGACACACCAAAGGCGACTCTGGCTGAACATGTTCAGGGTTTACGATTTGAGAAGCCGGTCACGGCGGCCAAAGAGCTGGTTCCTGAGTTGGAGAAACAGGCCGATGTCATCATCGCCACGACCCATATGGGGCATTATGTTGATGGCAAGCACGGTGGGAATGCCCCTGGCGATGTCACTCTGGCTCGCCAGGTAAACGGCATTGACCTTATTGTGGGCGGTCACTCCCAGGACCCGCTGTTTGTCCCTGACCAGCAAAATGGTACCTGGATCGTGCAGGCCCATGAGTGGGGCAAATACGTCGGCCGTGCCGATTTTGAGTATAAAAACGGCAAGCTGGAGCTGATTGATTATGAGCTGATTCCGGTCAACCACCAAGGCAATGAGGTGCAGTTTGCCCAGGATCAGGAGATGATTGATCTGCTGCTTCCCTACCAGGAAAAAGGGCAGCAATTGGTAGAGGGTACTGTGGGCAGCACAGATGAGCGCCTTATGGGGGATCGCAGTGAAGTACGTCACCAGCCCACTAACCTCGGTACGCTGATCACCCGCGCCTTTATTGACAAGACCGGTGCTGACTTTGCGGTGATGAATGGCGGGGGAATCCGCACCAGTATTGATCCGGGCGAAATCTCCTACAAAGATGTGTTGATGGTTTTCCCTTTCGGCAATATCCTCACCACCACGGAAATGACCGGTCAGCAAGTGCTTGATTACCTGAACGTTGTCGCTTTGAAACCGGTAGACAGTGGTGCTTTTGCGCACTTTTCCGGTGTAAATATGGTGGTTACCGATGCTGGCGTGAAAGATGTGGTTATTAACGGCAAGCCACTGGATCTGAAGCAGACCTACAAGATGGCAGCGCTGAATTTCGTTGCCAAGGGTGGCGATCACTATCCGGTTATCTCTGATTACCCGGGCTACGTGGACACAGGGTTTGTTGATGCCGATGTGCTCAAAGAGTACATAAGCAAAAACTCCCCGATCAAGGCGGCCGATTATCAGCCGGAGGGCGTTGTGCGCACAGAAAAGGATACCGCCACTGGCCAGTAAAAAGTGGCAGTAAAAAAATAGCGAATACAAAAAAGCCCTGTAAAAACAGGGCTTTTTTGCTGATCATCCACCTGAGGCTGCAGGGCATAATGCAGTCTCAATTGTCCATTGCTGAAGTCTCAACCTGTTTGAACAGGCAACAGTAACAGGAAGACCTTTGCTCAGCAGGCTCTGCTGGTTCCCGCCAGCATCACCATGGAACGCCGGCAATGATAGTGGCAGTTAACGGCGGGGTACATCAATAAAATCAGGATGCACATTCTGTTTTTTTGCAAGCAGCTAACGCTGTGGCCAGCGTTAGCGGCGAAGTGATGACCAACAGTTACTTGCGTAACTGCTTGGCATTGGCAAACAGATCGGCAAACGTACCAGCCGACGACTCCTGCTTCTTACCCTTGGCAGGTGCGGCGCCACGCTTATTGTTGTTACCGGCGGGCTTTTCAGTGCGGGCCTGACGGGGTTGCTGGCGAGCTTCAGCGCGCTCCTCAGCTTTGTCAGACATACGCATGGACAGCCCAACCCGTTTGCGAGCCACGTCTACTTCCATCACTTTTACCTTGACGATGTCGCCTGCCTTGACCACTTCGCGGGGGTCTTTGACAAAGGTTTCTGACAACGCCGAGATGTGCACCAGACCATCCTGATGGACGCCGACATCGACAAAAGCACCGAAGTTGGTCACGTTGGTGACCACGCCTTCGAGCTCCATGTTCAGCTTCAGGTCGCGGATATCTTCAATGCCTTCTTTGAACTCGGCAGCCTTGAAGTCCGGACGGGGGTCGCGGCCGGGTTTATCCAGTTCGCTGATGATGTCCGTGACCGTAGGTAAACCGAAAGTGTCGTCGGTAAAGTCAGCGGCATTGAGGCTTTTCAAAAAGCCAGAGTCGCCGATCAGAGCGCGCACATCGCGGTCGGACTGGCTGGCGATTTTTTCAACCACCGGATAGGCCTCTGGGTGTACTGCCGAGCTGTCCAGCGGATTATCACCGTTCATAACGCGCAAGAAGCCAGCCGCCTGTTCAAAGGTTTTGGCACCAAAACGGGTGACTTTTTGCAATTCCTGACGGCTTTTGAACGCACCGTTTTCGTTACGGTAGGCGACGATGTTGTCTGCCAGGGTGCGGTTCAGACCCGAGACTCTGGCCAACAGGGCGCTGGAGGCGGTATTCAGGTCAACACCCACAGCGTTTACACAGTCCTCGACGACAGCTTCCAGCGAGCGGGACAGGTTGACCTGGCTAACGTCGTGCTGGTACTGGCCTACACCGATGGATTTTGGCTCAATCTTGACCAGCTCGGCCAGCGGGTCTTGCAGACGACGGGCGATAGATACCGCGCCACGGATGGAGACATCCAGATCAGGAAACTCCCGGGCAGCCAGTTCTGAGGCTGAGTACACCGATGCACCAGCTTCACTGACAACAATTTTGGTCAGGCCCAGTTTCGGGTAGCTGCGCATCAGCTCGGCCACCAGTCGGTCGGTCTCCCGCGAGGCGGTGCCGTTGCCGATGCTGACCAGTTCCACTTGGTGGGTCAGGCAGAGGGTGGCCAGCGTGCCCAGGGCGTCTTTCCACTTTTTATGTGGTGCGTGGGGATAGATGGTGGTGTATTCCACCAGTTTGCCAGTGCCATCCACCACAGCGACTTTCACACCGGTGCGCAGACCAGGGTCCAGGCCAAGGGTTGGGCGCAGGCCGGCTGGTGCCGCCAGCAGCAGGTCTTTCAGGTTTTTGGCAAAGACTTTGATGGCCTCGTCTTCGGAGTTTTCCCGAATGCGGGTCATCAGCTCGGTTTCCAGCTGAGACAGTAGCTTAACTCGCCAAGTCCAGCGCACGGCTTCTTTCAGCCAGTCGTCGGCCGCCCGGCCCTGATGCTCAATATGCCAGAAATCGGCAATACGCTTTTCGCACGGGTGAGTGGCCTGGCGGTCCTCCGGCTCGTCAGCCAGGCGGATGCTGGCTTGCAGAACGCCTTCGTTACGTCCGCGGAAAATGGCCAAAGCGCGGTGGGATGGCACGCTTTTCAGCGGTTCGTCGTGTTCGAAATAGTCACGGAACTTGGCACCTTCTTCTTCTTTGCCGGCGACGCCACGGCTGCTCAGAATGCCGTCGTTCCACAGCAGTTCCCGCAGCTGGCCAAGCAGTTCGGCGTCTTCGCTGAAGCGCTCCATCAGGATGTGGCGGGCGCCTTCCAGGGCGGCTTTGGTGTCGGCTACGCCTTTATCGGCATCCACATAAGCGGCCGCTTCGGTGTGCGGGTCTTTTTCTGGTGTGCCAAACAGCAGGTCGGCCAGCGGTTCCAGGCCGGCTTCCCGGGCAATCTGGGCTTTGGTGCGACGCTTGGGTTTGTAAGGCAGGTAGAGGTCTTCCAGGCGGGTTTTGGTATCGGCAGAGCGGATATCTCTTTCCAGCTCCGGCGTCAGTTTGTCCTGCTCGGTAATGCTCTTGAGAATTGTTTCGCGTCGCTCCTCCAACTCCCGCAGGTAGCGCAGGCGCTCTTCGAGAGTACGCAGCTGAGTGTCGTCCAGACCCCCGGTCACCTCTTTTCGATAACGGGCGATAAATGGCACAGTGGCGCCATCATCAAGCAGTTGTACTGCGCTGGTGACTTGTTCAGCCCTGGCACCCAACTCTTCGGCTATACGCTGAGAGATACTCTCCATAAAACACACTCATCATGGGAATCAAAAAACAGGATAGCTCCGGACCATGCTTTTAAGATGCCATCATTCCCGCATCCACTGGGAATCAATGTCTATCCTGACCAGGAAACTCAAGCCATAAATATGCAGCAATGGCCGGAGAAAGCTCAGGATTATATACCCAAACACTCACGACCGGCATAGCCGGCCGTGAGCATTTGTTACCTGATTGTCCGCTCACCCCGCACAACGAAAATGCCCGTTGCCGCAATAGCACAAAATTTATTCTGTTTTGCTTTTTTTACCCGCTAAGGATCTGTCCCGAAGCAACTTCCCGGTTTCCGTTCACCCTGAGCAAAGTCGAAGGGTGCTGTCACCGGACTTCGACAGGCTCAGTCCGA
>Ga0126343_10000101_pt1 | contig 24020 bp, 19 predicted proteins | sample Cyp2metagenome_FD_92531 | JGI IMG/M metagenome (GOLD analysis project Ga0126343, IMG submission 92531) | Coral microbial communities from Lord Howe Island, Old Settlement Bay, Australia - Cyphastrea 2 metagenome | ecosystem: Host-associated > Invertebrates > Cnidaria > Coral ...
ACTCACAACTCACAACTCACAACTCACAACTCACAACTCATCACCCAGTTGGCACAAAAGTTAGGGAACAATTCTCAGAGCCAAAGATCAAAGCCTCAACAATGCTGAACAAATCAAACGACAGCAATGGAGTAAACGAGGCTTACCATGCAATCACACTACTTTCCCTTGGCCGAAGCCATTGTGACAGAATTGGCTACCGCTGCCGCGACACAAGAACAGCACAACACAGCCAGTGCCGGCACAGCCAATGGCCGACAGACCATGCCCATCCCCGGGGCTGAGTCCCTGATGAGCACAGGCGTTGGTAGTGCTTATATGTCCCAACGGCGATTGTGCATTGCCATTGCCGCACATGAAGTGAGCAGCCTGGAGCAAGTGCAGTCTTATATTCACGACGGTGCCGACCTGAACCGATCAACCACTCTTGGTGATATCAGAGATGGCCAGCCTCTGCACTGGGCCGCCATCTCTGGCAACAGCAAAGCTATTGAAGCTGTGATTGCCAGCGGCGAGCTAAAAGATATGAACGCCACCTACGGTGATGGTTTTACTCCTCTGGCTCTGGCGTGCGGTGCTCAGGGCCGGGAAATCCACTTCCCTGGTAAGGCCAGTCCTCTCTTGCGTGACCGTGAACGTGAAGAGGAAGAGATGGCCAGAAATGAAAGCGTGCAAATTTTGTTGCACAACGGCGCTGACCCAAAACTGACTGATAACCAACAACGCACAGCCCTTCATCACGCTGCAGAAAATAACTGGTCCGACCTGATCGCAACACTGCTGAACTACTCCGGCACGCTTATCGATATCAATGCCCGAGACAAGCATGGCAACACCCCTTTGCACAAAGCGGCATCAATGGGGCATTACGACTCGGCCTCACTACTTCTGCAGTTTGGCGCCGACCCCAATGCCGTCAATAAACTGCAGGAAACACCTTTGCACCGACTGTCTCTCGCACATCGTTCAAGCCCGGACGATGAGGCAAGCAGCTGTGAATTGGCCATTACACTGCTGGATGCTGGGGCGAAGCTTGATCTGCTCGACCGGAGGCACAAACACAAGCTGGCTGGCACCCCCTTTGATCACGCCGTTCAGGGTAGACGGTACCGCCTGATGAACACGTTGTCCGACTACTCCGACAAGCAAGCAGGCAAAGATAGGGTGCAGGCAAAACCCTACGTCCCACTTGCCTGGCACACATTGGCGAAACAGAGTCAGGCATCATCACCGGAGAGGCAACAACCAGAGGGCAAGGAGTCACACGAGAGCCAGCAGCAGGCCAGCAATCCGGTGCACTCTCCTGCAGGACTGTTCTTGCCCGATTGACAAGATACGTCGACGGGAGTTTTTCCGGGGGGCTGAATCGGTTATTCTGAGCAACCTTTGGTCCATTGTTCAGATCGTCATTATGTTGAACGCAAGCCCCCGGGAGTTAGAGCTTCCCATCGACGAAGCGACGGTTGCCATTAAAATCCCACCGCACTCTATCGAAGCCGAGCAGTCAGTACTGGGTGGCCTCATGCTCGATAACCAGGCTCTTGATCGGGTGGTCGACAAGCTCACGGCAAACGATTTTTATAATGCCGGCCACCGCTATATCTACTCGGCCATTTCCTCCCTGAGCAATGAGAGCAAACCATTCGACCCACTCACTGTGGCCGGTCTGTTGGAAACCCGTGGTGAACTGGACGACGTTGGTGGAATGCTTTACCTGGCCGAACTGGCCAACAGCGTACCGAGCGTGGCCAATATTGGTGCCTATGCCGGCATCATTTTTGAGCGTTCAGTGCTGCGTCGGCTGATCAGTACCGGCCAGAAAATAGCCGACAATGCCTACAACCCGGAAGGCCGCGACAGCCAGACCATTCTCGATGAAGCTGAACGACTGGTGTTTAATATCGCTGAGGAGCGCCCAAACAGCGGTGGTCCGGTCGGCGTGCGGGAAATTCTGGAAAACACGGTCAAGAAAATTGACGAGATGTTCAATGCCGGCAACGCCATCACCGGCACCACCACGGGCTTTAAAGACCTGGACGAAATGACTTCCGGCTTGCAGGCGTCCGACATGGTCATCGTTGCTGCACGTCCGTCCATGGGTAAGTGCATTGTTGCCGGAAGCCGGGTGCTTGATCCGGAGACCGGACGTCTGGTGTTGATCGATGAGATGGTTAAAAACAAAGCCGGCACTCTGCTTTCGCTGGGGGATGACTTCCGCCTGTTGCCCGCTACGCCAAGCGCTTTTGTTGATGATGGCCTGAAACCCGTTTTCAAGGTTCGTACAGCACTCGGTCGCACCATCGAGACCACGCTCACACATCCATTTCTCTCTGACGGCGGCTGGAAGCCCCTGGGTGAACTGAAAGTTGGTGACTGCGTGGCAGTGCCTCGTATTTTGCCAGTGTTCGGCAAGGAACGATTGGCTGAACATGAGCTGAAAGCTCTGGCCTACTTTATCGGTGATGGCGGCACAGCTGAGTCCTCCTTACGTTTTACCAATAACAACAAAGCCATGATGGAGGATTTTGCAGGCGCCACTAATGCATGGCTGGAACAGCATGGTCTACTCCACAAGTTAGCCCACCAAAAAATGTTGCCAGAGATTATCTACCAACTTGAAAAGCCCTCTCTGGCGATCTTCCTCCGGCATCTGTTTGCCTGTGATGGCAGTGCTTTTGCCGAGAGCAATGGCCAGAATCGAATCTCTTATGCATCGTCCAGTGAGGCATTGATTCGTGGTATACAGCATCTGCTGATCCGTTTTGGTATCAATGCCAAGGTTCGCGCCAAAGTCACCAACTACGAAGGTGCGCAAACGCCTTGGGAGCTGGAGATTCTGAGCCAGTCTGCGCTGCGGATATTTGTTGAGGAGATCGGCATCTTCGGCAAAGAGGAACGAATTGCCAGCCTCAAGGAGGGGCTTGTTGGCAAGAAGTCCCACGGTAATCAGGATGCGCTGCCCGAATCGGTCTGTGATTATGTGCTGGGGCTGAAAGGCAAATCCAGCTGGCCAGACATATTCGCCCGCGCCGGCCAAGAGTGTCCCGATAAATACAACCCTCATCTGGTTGGCGACAGCCGCCGCCGGGTCAGCCGCCAGCGGGCAGCCTTTTTTGCTGAACTGTTTGATGATCAGTACCTGCGCAATCTTGCCGTTTCTGATGTCTACTGGGATGAAATTGTTGCTATCGAGTTTATGGGTGAGAAACAGGTCTATGACCTGACCGTCGATAAGACCCACAATTTTGTGGCAGACGATTTTTATGTGCATAACACCACCTTCGCCATGAACCTGGTAGAAAACGCCCTGCTCAACAGCGATAAAGGCGTTATGGTCTTTAGTCTGGAGATGCCGGCGGAGCAGCTGATGATGCGTATGCTGTCCTCCCTTGGCCGGATCAACCAGTCCAAAGTCCGTAGCGGCCAGCTGGAGGAAGAGGATTGGCCCAAGTTGCTCTCAGCGGTGGAACGCATCAAGGATAAAAAGCTGTTTATCGACGATACCGCCGGCATCAGCCCCTCGGAAATGCGCTCGCGGGTACGCCGGGTCGTGCGCGAACACGGCCAGCTGGGCATGATTATGATCGACTACCTGCAACTGATGCAGATTCCCGGCTTTGGCGAGGGCAGAACCAACGAGATTTCCGAAATCTCCCGATCCCTCAAGGCGATTGCCAAGGAATTCAACGTACCGGTTATCGCCCTGTCTCAGCTCAACCGCTCCCTGGAGCAGCGTCCCAACAAACGTCCGGTCAATTCTGACCTGCGGGAATCGGGCGCCATCGAGCAGGACGCCGACGTGATCATGTTCATCTACCGGGACGAAGTGTATAACCCTGACACCGAATACAAAGGGGTGGCCGAGATCATCATCGGCAAACAGCGTAACGGCCCCATTGGCACCTGTCGGCTGGCGTTTATTGGTCAGTTCACCCGCTTTGAAAACCTGGCGGCCGATGCCTATGGCCGGTTTGACGATGAGTAAGAGGAGTAGTAAACAGATCCGTACCACCGTTCACACTGAGCCTGTCGGAGTGTGGTGGTACTTTTGTATCCACCACCCTAACCCCTTCCACAGAGAGAAAAGAGCTCACTCCCCGGCATAACGCTTCAGATTTCAGCGTCTGCGCACGCCGGACAAAGCGAGTTCCGTCACGACTGTGAGTCCGCAAACTCAGAGCCCTTCCGCCTGAATCATCCTGTCTTTTGCAACGTTCAGCCATTTTTGTTGTCCAAATTATGTAGGGAACCGGGCAATTCTGCCGTGCAGGCTGAGGGTGTGTTTCAACCGCTTTTTGCTGACACCTTCCGTGCAGGCACTCTTTGTCGTACCACCGACTTGAAACAACAATAACTATTTACAAATGGAGGTGTGAAACTGTGAACTTTTCGACAACTCACTCAGGGCGTGTGAATGGTGCTTTACCCACACCCTCCCCCCGGGCAGGGCAATGCCCGCAGCAGCGCGTCGTTTACCTGCCGGCAGCCACTGTCGGATTTACCGCTGAGAAGCCAGTAGAACAACCTTCACTGTCGCAAAGGCGTATCTGCTACCCTCCTCCGGCCTCGGCAAACATCTGGCTGACCACTGCACACGTTGCCCAGATCGAACATATCATCTACGAATTGGGCTATGAGCAGCTTTACCTGCTGGCATTACAGTTAGGTTTGCCACAAGGATACCGGTTGACGCTTTTGTGGACCACCGCCAACGAAGCAGTAGTGGCAAAAGCAAAAGTGGCAAAAGCAACAACAGAGGAAGAGGCAGCAGCGGCAGTGGCGGCACACAAAGGAGGTCATGAATGCCTAGTGCAACTGTTGGGCCACACCCTGCCAGAACATCTGTTCACGCATCAGCAACTGCTGGCCGCTCTGGTCCGGATCGGGCGGACTGATCTGGCTGAAATGCACTGCGACCAGTTCAATATTTTGTTTGATTACCAGCACTACGATAGTAATACCCTCCAATGTGAAGAACCTGGTCACAACGGCAACAGCATTGATCAGGTTCTGAGCCATTTTGACCTGTGCCAGATTTTTACCGGGCGACTGCCCGGTCTCCGCTCGATTCCTCTTGAAACACTGGCTCAAACCACTGGCTATCCCCAGCTACTGAATGACCCGCAACTTCCTTATTTTAAGGATGAGAACACATTAGCCGTTTGCCGGCTCCTGGAAAACATTGTGGCAGGCAGGAAACAGAGCCTGACCGTGCGCGAGGCAGTCGCCATACTGTGCAAACCAGAGATTGGACAGATCAACATTGCACATCGGCTGATTAACGCATTTACCAGCCGCAAGCCTAATGAAGGTGCTCCTCCTGCCGTATGGGATGATCAGCAATCACTGGAGACCTTCCGGCTGATCTCGAAGCTGGGTGGCCTGAAATATCCTCTTCTTGATGTAGCGACGTTTGCCTCAGCGCTTGGCGTTCCTGACTTCAAAATGGAACAAATGCAACCACTAACCCCGAACACCTCAACGCTGATGAACGTTATTTTTCAGGCCAGGCAACTCCGGGAGCAGCTCAGTGCCGGGCATATTCTTTACGCCTTGGAAGAAGCCGCTACAGTGTGCGATGCTCTCCCTCGGCTTCGTGAAATTCAGCGCCTGCATGTGCCAATGTTTCACCAAACCACTGCCTGCAAACCTCCAGCCATTAGCGCGCCGCTGGCCGTTACTGAAGTCCTGACGCAAGTACCCGACTCAAAGCCGCTAACCAAGAGTTTTCTCGGTGGTCTGCTGCTGAGCCACAACTGGGTTCTGATCGGTCTGGCTATGGGGCTTTCTGCTGCTGAACTGGAAGAGATCGGTGAGAGTGCAAAACCGGATGCCCGACTGACCGCGTTTTATCTGTCGGCGAAATTAACGGAACCTCACAGACAACTCGAAACGGGGGATCTCTACCAGGCATTACTACAGCTGAATGACCAGGAAGCGCTCAGGTATTTCCCAAAACGACTGTCGTCCAATCGCAGCACTGAGTTACCCAAGGCAGTCGAGCAGGCGATGACCAGTGGCTTGAAAACGGCAAAAGTCCTGCGCGAAGAAGGACAAACACAACATTTGTCGCACATTGATCCTCTTTTGGAGCGTGAATGGGTTAACAATGGTGCTTAGGGTAGTGGTGGTCGACAAAAAAACTACCACCATACTCCGTTCATCCTGAGCCTGTCGAAGGGTGCTGTCACCGGACCTCGACAGGCTCAGTTCGAACGGGGTTCAGATTTCATAAATGCGGAAGTGATTTCGGGACTATTCCTTAGCCGAATCGTCGTAAACCCTCGCCCACTCGGGCGGGGAGTGTCACCCCACCTGCACCCCTTTGATTCGGCTCAAATCTGGCCAAACACAGACAGCGCCGGCTCATCAAGAGCCGCCAGCTGCTCGCGCAGCTCAAGGATATGCTCGGCCCAGTAGCGTTCGGTATTAAACCAGGTAAACGCTTTCGGGAAGGCCGGATCATCCCAGCGTTTGGCCAGCCAACCGCTGTAGTTGAGCAGGCGCAGGGTGCGCAGGTATTCAATCAGGTTCAGTTCTGATGGGCTGAAGTCCATAAACTCGCTATAACCCTCGAGAATCTCCGCCATCTGCACCGTCTGCTCGGCACGGCTGCCGGACAATAACATCCACAAATCCTGCACCGCCGGTGCCATACAGGTGTCGTCAAAATCGACAAAATGCGGTGCCTGGTTGCGCCAGAGAATATTCCCTGCGTGGCAATCGCCGTGAACCCGGATAGCCTGATAGCCCTGTTGCTGGCTGATGCAGTCAAGACGGTGGAGCAAGTCCCGGGTCAGGGTCTGGTAGGCCTCCATAAGCGATGCTGGAATAAAGCCATTGGTCAGCAGATACTCAACACTGTCAATACCGTAACGCTGCAAGTTAATGGCCGGACGATGGGCAAAAGCAGTGGCCGCACCGAGTTTGTGAATGCGCCCAAGGGTGCGACCGAGGATCAGCAGGTTATCCGGGTTATCCAGCTCGGGCGCGTGACCACCCTGGCGGGGAAACAGGGCAAACAGAAAGCCGGCAAATTCATGCAGCGTCTGCCCGTGCTGGTCGGCGATGGGGGCAACGACCGGTAAATCCAGGCTTTTCAGGTCGAGGGTAAACCGGTGTTCTTCCACAATCTGTTCTTTTGACCAGCGCCCGGGCCGGTAGAATTTGGCAATGACCGGTTCACCATCGTCAATGCCCACCTGATAGACCCGGTTCTCGTAGCTGTTCAAGGTCATGATCCGGGCATCGCTGATGAAACCCACACTCTCCACGGCGTCCAGCACCCGATCCGGAGTCAGCTGATCGTAAGGGTGTTGCGTGGGTGTGTTCATACTGACCTCCGGGAAAGTCTGGGTTTGGTGGATTGGGATTCTATAACCAATAGTACAGAGTGACCACCGCCGATATGGGAATTATCAACCACCGGGCAAGGCCGTGGTAGCGCCCCAATAACTGGGAATATCATCTGCAAATTGGCTTTTGTGTGGTGTTATAATCCATCACCCCCTCTGTGCAACCATCTAATTTCTGGCATGACAACAAACTACCCCCTATTAGCGGCCTGCCATGAGTGTGGCATGGTCTCTCAAGTGCCTGACTTGCTTGAGGGTCAGGAAGCTTCTTGCCCACGCTGTAACCACATCCTGATCCGCGCAGTAAAAGATTGCCCAAACAAGGTGTTTGCCTTCGGGACGGCTGCTCTGGTTGTGTTGGTCATTAGCTGTTTTTTTCCGTTTATGGCCATCAGCGTTCAGGGTATATCACAACAAATTGCCTTGTTTGATGCGCTGAGTGTCTTTCATTATTTTAACGACAGCAGTCTTGCAACACTGTTACTGTCGACCATTATTGTCTTGCCTGCGTTGTACCTGCTTGGACTCATGGCACTGTTCGTCCTGGCCAAAACCAGCAGCACCTACCCCGGCGAGCACCCGCTGGTGAAAACGCTGTTTCGTTTTGTTGCCCGCACAGAGCCGTGGTTGTTGGCGGATATCTTTTTTGTCGGTGTGCTGGTCAGTATTATCAAGTTGAGTTCCCTGACCGATGTCACCGTGAACAGCGCTTTCTGGGCCTATCTGGTCTTTGTCTTGCTGCTGTTGAAGTGCTCCCGTGCCACTGACCGACACTGGCTGTGCCAACACTTGTTTACCCTGGTCAGCACTGGCGGTGTGCAACCGGGCGACACCCATCTGGACGGCAATCACCTGGTCTGCCATCTTTGCAGTCAGATCAACCCCACCGGTGACCATACCCCCAGCCGATGCCAGCGTTGTCACGCCACGCTGCATCCGTTCGACCCGGTGCGCAGCAGTAATATGGCCACTGCCGTATTGATCGCGGCGATCATCTTTTACTTCCCGGCCAACCTGTATTTCATGATGTTTACCACCAGCTTTGGCAGCACCATCGGCTCAACGATTATGGATGGCATCATCCTGTTGTGGCACATGGGCTCCCACCTGGTGGCTCTGGTGATTCTTACGGCCAGTATTATTTTGCCCATCACCAAAATGCTGATTCTTATCTACCTGCTCTGGTCCCAGCGCAACCTCGCCCATGAGAGCACCAAAGGTGCCCTGGAGAAGCTGAAACTCTATCGTTTTATAGAAGTCATTGGTCGTTGGTCTATGATCGATGTATTCGTGGTCGCCCTACTCACCGCACTGGTGCAATTTGGTAATCTGATGGAAATCACCCCCGGTGCGGCGGTGTTTTATTTTGCCCTGGTGGTCATCTTTACCGTCGTCGCCACCAATTTATTTGACCCGAGAATACTCTGGCAAATGAGCAGTTACCCCCAGATTGACAGAGGCCACCAGGCCAGCGTCTGATACTCCACCCCAGGCAGAGAAGTACATGGATAAATCAGCGACAACCGCAACTGTGGCGCCGGGCCGGCGCCTTTCACCCGTGTGGATCATTCCCATCGTCTCAGTACTGGCCGCTGGCTGGATGATCTATCGGTACATGCAGCAGCAAGGCCCCGAAATTCACCTGACAGTACAGACTGCCGAGGGTATCGTCGCAGGCAAAACCCTGATTAAAGCGCGCAGCGTGAAAGTGGGCATGGTGACCGACGTCAAGCTCGGCAAAAATTATGACCAGATCGAACTCACGGCGCGCATGGATGATGGCACGGAGCGGATGCTGTGCACAGACACCGAGTTCTGGGTGGTCAAACCGCGCATCGGGGCCGGCGGTGTCAGCGGCCTGGAGACCCTGCTGTCCGGTCCTTATATCGAACTGGAGCCGGGTCACTCGGGACAAAAGCAAGCCAAATTTGTCATGCTTGATGCCCCGCCCATTGCCGGGCCTGACACCAAGGGCATCCGGGTGACCCTCGTGGCCCCTGAAGCGGGCAAACTGAGTGTCGGCGACCCGGTCATGTACGAAGGCTATGTGGTCGGTCGGGTAGAGGCCGTAGGGTTTGATGTGGACAAACGTCGGGCCACCTACCAACTATTTGTCTTTCAGCCCTATGAGAAACTGCTGCGCACCCGTAGCCGCTTCTGGCTCAACTCGGGTGTGGATGTCTCACTCAATGCCGAGGGCTTCAACATTCAGGTAGGCTCCCTGGAAACGCTGATCAACGGCGGCGTCACCTTTGCCGTACCGGAAGGCTCACCGGAAGGGCGACCGGTTACCGGAACGGAGATGCCCGAGTTCACGTTGTACGACAATATGTCCGATGTCCGCACCAACATCTACCAGCACGTCATCCCTTACGCCATGCTGTTTAATGACTCGGTGCGTGGTCTGTCAGTGGGTGCACCGGTAGAGTACCGTGGCATTCGTATCGGTACGGTTACGCGCGTCCCTCTGGTGGCCGAAGGTGCAAACGCCATGGAGAGTGGTCAGATTCCGATACTGATCGATATTGAGCTGGAGCGCATAGACCAACTGTCGTCCGATGCCACCAACCTGGCCCAGATCAAGCAAGACCTTGATAATGCCTTTGCCCAAGGGCTGCGCGCTTCGCTGAAAACCGGTAATTTGCTCTCCGGTGCGCTCTACATTGACATCAATTTCTACCCCGATGAAATGAAACATTCGTCGTATGTTCCGGGTACCAAATTCTCCGGTTACGAGGTAATCCCGACGGTGGATGGTGGGTTTGCCATGTTGCAGCAGCAAATTCAGAACATTCTGACCAAAGTGGAACAGTTGCCCGTGGATAAAACCGTACAGCAACTGAACAAGACACTGGTCAGCTTTGACGGCGCAGGCAAACAGTTGCAGTCCACCTTGCAGCAGCTGGACGTACTGCTGCGGCAGAAAGAGACGCAAAACCTGCCGCAGGATGTGCAAAATACGCTCAAACAGGCACGGACAACTCTGGGTGGTTACGGTCCCGGGTCCAACGGCTACGCCGAAATAGAACAGGCGCTGACGCGCGTCAACGACGTACTCAAGCAGCTGGAGCCGCTGCTGGATACGTTAAACCAGAATCCTGATGCCCTGATCTTTGGCACCAGGGAAAATGCTGATCCCATGCCGATCAAAGGAGCCAAGCAGTGAAAAAAGAACTTATCCTTACGGCCATGGTTTCCCTGTTAGCTGCGTGCAGCTCGACCCCAACGCCAACAACCAGCTATCTGTTGGCTCCGCTAACACCGGGTAAGGCGCCGGACTTTACCACGTCCAGTCAGGTCGTTGTGCTGGCCCCGGTAAGCGTAGACAGCCTGCTGGAAAACCAGGGCATTGTTTACCAGACCTCGGCCACCGAAACCGTGGTTGCCCGCCAGCACGTCTGGGCTGAAGGGCTGTCCACGCAGCTGGCTAACCGCTTGCTGCAAGGCCTGCGACAGACTCCGGGCGATTACTGGGTAGTGCGCAGCAATCCACAGATCAACACCCCGTCGGCCCCAAAGCTGCTGGTCAGCTTCAACCAGTTTAACGGCAGCTATCAGGGCAATGCAGTGATCAGTGGTGAGTGGACACTGCTTAATGATCAGGGAGATTTGCTGCAATCCCAGCCGTTCAACTATGAGGAACCACTGGCTGACAATGGCTACCCGGCGCTGGTCAACGCCCTGTCCAAAGCCACAGACCGGCTGACTGGTGCGCTGAGCCAGGCATTACAACGACTGTAGTCGTTGATTCTGGTGATCAGTCTTGGGAGTGCGCTCTGAGTCACACCGGAGTGCATTAACAGTGAATGACTGATCATCAGGAACCGGACCAGTAATCGGCGGCAAAGCGTCTCACACGCTGTCAGAAGCGTTCCATCCATGCGATTCATCCCTGCCATCACGTAACGGCTGCTGCCACGTCGGTGGTGCTGGCAGGCACTCTCCTTTCGTGCATGACGGCACTCTCCGGGCAACACAGAACCACCGACGAAGCAAAAATCACCGTGAACGCTAACAACAACGCTCATCAGCTGGCTTTAATCTGATCGTCCGGAGTTCGGGCAATGCTCCAGATATCGACACGTTCAACCGCACTGTTTTTTAGCAGCCTGGTAATTTCACTGACGGTGGCGCCGGTGGTGACCACATCATCAAGTACCGCAACGTGTTTACACGCAGGTCTCTCCCGCAAGACAAACGCCCGGCGAATATTTTTCTGCCGGGCATTGGCGTCAAGCTGCTGCTGGGTCGGGGTGTGACGCACGCGCTTAAGCAGCTGATCATCAAGCCTCGGTGCGACTCCGCGCAATTGCCGTTGTAACGCCCTGGCCAGCAGCAACGCCTGATCGTAGCCCCGTTCCCGCAATCTTTTGTTGTGCAAGGGCACCGGCAGGATCACTTCTGGCCAGCGGTCATCGCTGTAATGATCCAGCAGCAACTGTGCCAACGGTACAACCACAGGGTTAATCAGCTCCAGCCGGGACTGGTATTTGACCATTTGCAGTATCCGGTTCACCGGGTACTGGTACAGAAACGGTGCCAGACAGCAGTCAAATACCGGCGGTTCCCGCAGACAGCCGCTGCACAGGCCGGTGTCACTCTCTTCAATGGGTAACCCGCAGCACGGGCAGAAACACAAAGGCACCGGGCACAGCGCCAGACACCGACTGCACAGGGGTTGATCAAGGGTGGTCAGCCCCCGGCAAAGGATACACTTCACCGCAACGCTGTGCTTAATGTTTGACCAGTTGTAAACCTGCAAGAACTTCATGGATTGACGGTAACGCTTATTCCGTTATTATTTTCTCACCTTGATGACCAGCGCCCGCTGGAAAAGTCCCTTTTGCCTCATTGCTGCCAAGCCAATCAGCGATAGCACGGCAAACGGTTTTGGTTTTCCCGGGCCATCGTAGCTTTCAGAGGATGTCATGATGCCTACGTCTCCTGCCGCCATTCGTCACGACTGGACCGTTTCAGAAGCACAAGATCTACTGCAACTGCCGTTTAACGATCTGATCTTCCGGGCGCAACAGGCACACCGGGCGCACTTTGACCCAAACGAAGTGCAAGTTAGCACATTGTTGTCGATCAAGACCGGCGCCTGCCCGGAAGACTGTAAATACTGCCCACAAAGCGGCCACTACAACACCGGACTGGAAAAAGAGAAACTGCTGGAGGTACAAAAAGTACTGGCTGAGGCGCAACGGGCCAAAGTCGCCGGTGCCACCCGTTTCTGCATGGGTGCCGCCTGGAAAAACCCACCAGCCAAAGATATGCCCCATCTTGTTGAGATGATCAAAGGCGTCAAAGAGTTAGGGCTGGAGTCGTGCATGACGCTGGGCATGCTCAGTGCTGATCAGGCCCATGAGCTGGCCGGGGCCGGACTCGATTATTACAACCACAACCTGGACACCTCCCCGGAGTTTTACGGCAGCATCATCACCACCCGCACCTACGCCGACCGGCTGGATACTCTGGCCCATGTGCGCGCGGCGGGCATGAATGTGTGCAGCGGCGGTATTGTCGGGCTGGGCGAGAGCACTCGCGACCGGGCCGCCATGCTGGTGCAACTGGCCAATATGCCCGCGCACCCTGAAAGCGTGCCCATCAATATGCTGGTAAAAGTGGCCGGAACGCCACTGGCCGGGGCTGATGATGTGGATGGCATTGATTTTGTCCGCACCATCGCGGTGGCCAAAATTATGATGCCAGCGTCCAATATTCGCCTCTCCGCCGGCCGTGAACAGATGAGTGATGAGTTGCAGGCACTGGCTTTTTTGGCCGGTGCCAACTCGATCTTTCTGGGCGACAAACTGCTGACTACGGCCAACCCCGGCGTCAACCGTGACCGGGAGCTGTTCGGGAAGCTGGGCATTAACCGCGACCACAACTGGGACGATGCCACCTTTTCCCCTGAACTGTGCCCGATCAAAGCGTTTTATGACCGGGAAAAACACAACGAGCAGTACTACGACGCCATGGCCGGGAGCAACTGATGCCGTTTGATTTAGCCGCCGGGCTTGATGCGCGCCAGCAAGCAGGACTTTACCGCCGGCGCACAACCATCGACTCGCCCCAGGGACCGGACGTGGTCGTCAACGGCAAACCCATGCTGGCCTTTTGCAGTAACGACTACCTGGGGCTGGCCAACCATCCAGAAGTCGTGACCCGTTTTTGCCAGGCAGCGGACGAGTACGGCCTTGGCGGCGGTGCTTCCCATCTGGTAGTCGGCCACAGCCGAGTGCATCACCAGCTCGAAGAAGCGCTAGCAGAATTTACCGGCCGCGACCGGGCACTGCTGTTTGCCAACGGTTATATGGCCAACCTGGGGGTGATCAGCGCCTTGCTGGGCAAGCCGGATGCCCTGTTTCAGGATCGCCTGAACCACGCCTCGCTGCTGGATGCCGGGCAGCTGTCCGCTGCCCGCAGCCAGCGCTATCGGCACTGCGACGTGGATAACCTGCGTACCCGCCTGAATAAAAACGACAGTCGACGTAAGCTTATTGTCACCGACGGCGTGTTCAGTATGGATGGTGATATTGCCCCGGTAGACGTGCTGGCTAAACTGGCCAGTCAGCACCAGGGCTGGCTGATGGTGGACGATGCCCACGGCTTTGGCTGCCTGGGCAATCGTGGCGGCGGTGTGGCGGAACTCTACGGCCTGGATCAGCAGCAGCTACCGGTGCTGATGGGCACTCTGGGCAAAGCATTCGGCACTTACGGCGCGTTTGTGGCCGGCAGTGAAGAACTCATTGAAACACTGATCCAGTTCGCCAGACCCTATATCTACACCACTGCCCTACCCCCAGCGGTGGCATCAGCCACGATGACCAGTCTGAAGCTATTACAGCAACAAAGCTGGCGGCGGGTGCATCTGCAAGAGCTGATCCACTATTTTCGTACCGGCTGTGAGCAACTCGGGCTGCCGCTGCTGCCATCGTCAACACCTATCCAGCCGCTGCTGGTGGGGTGCGCCAACCGGGCAGCCCGGATAAGCCAGAAACTATACGACCAGGGAATTATGGTGACACCAATCCGCCCACCCACGGTGCCCAAAGGGACTGCCAGATTGCGCATCACCTTCAGCGCCGCACACCAACAGCACCATGTGGATCGTCTGCTGGATACACTGGCCATACCGTCGGTGGTGACCCTCATCACGGATGAACATGGGGCGGCGTTATGAGTTACCCTATTATTCTGATCAGCGGCTGGGCCATGCCGGCAGCAGTTATGGAACCACTGTCGCAAGCCTTGCAAGCTGACCACCCCGTGTCGATCGTGCAGCTGCCCGGACTGACCGGAGAGTCCACCAGCTATAGCCAGGAGACGTTACTGGCCTGGCTGGATCAACAATTGCCAGCGCAGCCGGCAATACTGATGGGCTGGTCTCTGGGTGGTGTGCTGGCAATAAACTACGCCAGTCGTTTCCCCAATAAAATAATCGCTGTTGTTAATATGGCGGCCAATGCCTGTTTTGTTGCCAATGAACACTGGCCTGAGGCCATGGCACCGGAGTTATTTGCCCGTTTTTGCCAGGGCTTGTCTGACGATCACGCCAGAACCTTGCAGCAGTTCTCCCTGCTGTGCAGTGCCGGCAGTACCAATCCAAGGGCGCAGGCGCGAGCCTTGCAGCAAGCAATAGTCCGATGCCAGCCAGAGCCGGAGGTTTTACTCAACCTGTTGACCATTCTGGGCGAAAGCGATCTGTGCACCGCCCTGGCAAACATTCGCTGCCCCATCAGCCATTTGTTTGCCCGGGATGATGCGCTGGTGCCGGTGGCCGCCGCTGCGGCATTCAGACAGCAGTTCCCAACCCACCGGGCACAGGCAGTCGTCGGCGGGCACAGCTTTTTTCTGGATGACCCGGCACTGGTGCGTCACGAATTGGATCAGTTATTGGCCGTCGGGGTGAATCCATGAATATGCCACTTTGCCCTGCAAATATTGCTACTAGGCACATCAGCATAAAACAGCGCATTGCCCTGAATTTCAGTCGCGCAGCCGGCAGTTATGACCGAGCCTCAGCCTTGCAACAACGGGTTGCTGCCCGGGTCATGCAGGCATTACCCGAACGACTATTGACGTGCGACGCCATGCGTATTGTTGATCTTGGAACCGGCACTGGCCAACACGCCCAGACCCTGGCGCAACGCTATGATGGTGCCACCGTCATCGGGATGGATCTGGCCATGGGCATGCTTAACTTTGCCAGGGCCAACCATCCCAAGGTGCACTGGTGCCTTGGCGACATCGAATCCATGCCCCTGCAAGGCAACAGCGTCGATCTGCTCTACTCCAGCCTGGCGATTCAGTGGTGCTGCTTCAGCCAAGTGCTCGGGGAGGTTACCAGAGTACTGAAACCGGGTGGCACCTTTGCCTTTGCCACTCTGGCACAGGGCAGCCTTGCCGAGCTGGACCACGCCTGGTGCGCTGCTGGCGAGCACGGCCGGGTTAATCATTTTGCCAGTTTCACCACGCAGCGAGACATCGCCAGAAGCAGTGCCTTAGTGGACCGACAGCTCTCATTAACCGCCGAAACCCTGTACTACCCCGACACGCCCACCCTGTTACACAGCCTCAGGGCGCTTGGGGTGAATACCATACTGGCCGGTAACAGCGGCCTGCTGACCCGGCAAAAACTTAATGCACTCGTGGGCGCCTACGAGCGGCTGCGACAACCGCAAGGTCTGCCCCTGACCTATCAGATCGTCTGCGGCGTGTTGCATAAACCTCAATAACAGAGTGATTGCTCACGAACCTTTGCGCCTTTTGTTGGTCAAACGATTAAAACTAACAACACTATGGCCTTATTATGCTTGGGATTCAAAATAACAGTGGAGTTCACAACAGTCCGGCGGAATCAGGGGCGGAACCGGGTAATGCCACGCACCAACAAACGCCCGGCTCAGAAGTACACCATGGGGGGCGCAGCGTCGTTGTCACATCCCAGCCTGCCTTATTGCAGCATGAGGATGCCCCGCCAGCTTATGACCAAATATGCCACGGGCCTCCTCCGCCTTATCAGCAGGTGATAGGGGAACGCATCTGCAACTCTCAAACAACAATCTCGCCGCCCGTTCGCCCGGCCAACAGCAATGACAGCCTTTATGAATGTTGCCGAGGCAGCATGCTCGTTACGACTTTAGCTGCCGCAGTTGCCGTAACCTGCGTGATCTGCTTTGCATGAGATCGTTCTGTCGTAAAAACAGCGTGACAACACCACTGGCGACCTGACTTGGGCGTTGCAACTTGCCCGTCTGTCTCTCTGTTCCCGATCTGCCTTTTGTGCGATAAATAAGCCTCTTTCCTGGGAGGCGACAATGGCTAAGACGTATTTTGTAACCGGAACGGACACCGATGCTGGCAAGACGGTTGTCACCTGCGGACTTCTGGCTGCAGCACGCGCGCAAGGTTTGGCAACGCTGGCATTGAAGCCGGTAGCGGCCGGCTGCCAGCAGACCGACGAAGGCTTGCGCAATGACGATGCCCTGGAGCTGATGCAGGCCATGACGCTCTCCCTGCCCTATGAGCAGATCAACCCACTGGCTCTGGAGCCAGCCATCGCTCCCCATATTGCCGCTAACGATGTGGGCATGCGCATCACTCTGGACCGACTGACGGGCTATTGCCGGGGTGCCTTGCTGACCAAACATGATTTGTCGTTTATCGAAGGTGCCGGCGGCTGGCGGGTACCACTGAATGACCGGGAGATGCTCAGCACCCTGGCCAAAGAGTTGAACAGCCCGGCCATTTTGGTGGTGGGCATGAAACTGGGCTGCATCAGCCACGCGTTGCTGACTGCGGAAGCCATCTTGCGTGACGGCGTTAAACTGGCCGGCTGGGTGGCTAATCTGACCACTGCGCAATTGCCAGCCCGTTTCGAGGAAAATATCCAGACCCTGAAAAACCTGATCCCGGCTCCTTGTCTTGGCTCAGTTCCCTTTATGACCAACCCAACTCCAACAGCAATTGCCGAGTATCTGGATATCAGACCACTGACCGATGCTTTCTGAACCGCAGGCGGCCTGCTAGCAGGCCACCCCCGATAAAGCAGGTAAGCCGGTGCGTTGCTGATTGCCCAGCCCTTGATAGCCTTGCGCATATTGACAACGCTACAGTCTGACCGTAATTTCAAACCATCGTTTCAGATACTGCTAGCTTCTAGCCCTATCTTTCGGACATCCATGAAAATAAAAAAACCGAGGATGCGTCATGCCAGACTACAAAGCCCCCCTGCGTGACCTGCGTTTCGTTCGCAACGAGCTGTTAGGCTACGAAGCCCACTACGCCAACTTGCCTGAAGGCCAGGACGCCACGACGGATATGGTGGATGCCATTCTGGAAGAAGGCGCCAAATTCTGTGAACAAGTTCTCTCCCCCCTTAACCGTGTCGGTGACGAACAGGGCTGTGCCCTGACCGATATGGGGGTAACAACGCCTGCCGGATTTAAAGAAGCCTACCAGCAATTTGTAGCCGGTGGCTGGCCATCGCTGGCCAGTGACACCGCATATGGCGGGCAGGGACTGCCTGCTTCGCTGGGTTTTGTCCTCAGTGAGATGATGGGCGAAGCCAACTGGTCCTGGAGCATGTACCCCGGCCTGAGCCACGGCGCCATGAACACACTGGAAGCCCACGGCACTCAAGAGCAGAAAGAAACCTTCCTGACTCCACTGATCTCTGGCCAGTGGACCGGCACCATGTGCCTGACTGAACCCCACTGCGGTACCGACCTTGGCCTGTTGAAAACCCGGGCACAACCGCAAAAAGACGGCAGTTATCGTATTTCCGGCACAAAGATTTTTATCTCTGCCGGGGAGCACGATATGACAGAAAACATCGTCCACATTGTACTGGCCCGCTTGCCGGATGCGCCAGAAGGCACCAAGGGCATCTCCCTGTTCATCGTCCCCCGCCACCGCCCCGATGCCCTGAACGAGAGCAACGGCGTCAGCTGTGGCTCTCTGGAACACAAGATGGGTATTCACGGTAACGCCACCTGCGTGATGAACTTTGATGAGGCCACCGGCTACCTGCTCGGTGAGCCCAACAAAGGCCTCAACGGCATGTTCACCTTTATGAACGCCGCACGCATCGGCACCGGCATCCAGGGGCTGGCACACACTGAAATTGCCTACCAGGGGGCCGTGCGCTACGCCCGGGAACGGTTGCAAATGCGGTCGCTCTCAGGCCCACAAAACCCCGATGGCCCAGCCGACCCGATCATCGTGCATCCCGACGTGCGTCGTATGTTGCTGACCATCAAAGCCTTCAGTGAAGGCAACCGGGCACTGGTTTACTACACCGCCCGGATCGCTGACCTGCTGAAAAGCCCTGACGCCAACGTACGTGAACAGGCCGATCTGGAACTGAGTTTTCTTACGCCAATCGTCAAGGCATTTCTCACCGAGACCGGTTTTGAAGCGGCCAACCTGGGCCTGCAGTGTTACGGCGGCCATGGTTATATCAGTGAATGGGGCATGGAGCAGAATGTGCGCGACAGCCGCATCGCCACCCTATACGAAGGCACTACCGGTATTCAGGCGCTGGACCTGCTAGGCCGTAAAGTTCTGCTGACTCAGGGGGCGACCATGCGGCCATTCACCAAAGTGATCCACAAGTTCTGCCAGGCGCAGGCGGAAAATGACGCGCTTGAAGCGTTTATTAAACCGCTCAGTGCGCTAAACAACGAGTGGGGCGAGCTGACCATGGCCATTGGCATAAAAGCCATGCAGAACCGCGAAGAAGTGGGCGCTGCGTCGGTGGATTACCTGATGTATTCAGGTTACGCCTGCCTGGCCTACTTCTGGGCAAAAATGGCGCACATCGCCCAACAGGTGCTGGCCGACGGCACCACGGAAGAAGGGTTCTACCAGGCAAAGATACAGACGGCACAGTTCTACTATCAGCGCCTGCTGCCAAGAGCGCAGATGCACAAAGCCTGTATTGAGTCCGGTGCCGATAATCTGCTGGCCATAAAAGTGGAAAATTTTGGCGACGTGTAAAGCGCCGGAATAACCCCCAGCCTGGCAAGGCTACCTGTGCTGGTAGCCTTTTCGCTGTATCCCGGCAAATCAGCTTGAGGAGTGCCACAACAATGTGGGCCAAGGCAACCCGGAACATCCCCGCAGCATAAACCATCGTCCATTTACTTTTCTTTGCGTGTTTGTTGATTGTCTTCACAGCGATCATATTTTACTTTGTCGGTGCCGCTGTTAACTTCCCCATTTTTTAACAGGCCAGGAGAGAAATAATGAAATTGCCTTTTTCATTAAACATCATCGTCTCCATGTTATTGTCAGCGCCCATAGCACTGCACAGTGCCGCTGATGAGATGGCAAAAAATACGCCAGGGCTGGCAACAGCCGTTTTTGCCGGTGGTTGCTTCTGGTGTACTGAAGCAGACTTTGAGCAAGTGGATGGCGTCGTTGAGGCCATCAGTGGTTACACTGCCGGCCAGACGAAGAATCCCACCTACAAACAGGTCACAGCCGGCACCACCGGGCACACCGAAGCGGTTAAGGTCATCTATGACTCGACCAAAGTCACCTATCCGCAGTTGCTGGAAGTTTACTGGCGCAGTATTGATCCTACAGTCCGGAATCGTCAGTTCTGTGATGTTGGCTCCCAGTACCGCACCGGAATTTACTACGATGGAGAGGCGCAAAAAGAGGCAGCGCAGGCATCACTTGACCAACTAAAAGCCAGCGGTCGTTTTAAGACCATTTACACAGAAGTCGAACCGCTTAACGCTTTCTACGATGCGGAGTCATACCACCAGAACTACTACAAGGAAAATCCGGTACGCTACAAAATCTACCGTTATCGCTGCGGGCGGGATCAGCGTCTGGAGGACATCTGGAAATAAGGCAGATGCCGGCAGCCAAGCCAAAGCCTTGACTGCCTGGCTGCGTTCACACACACCGATCGACATAAACAGGCTTGGGTTATGTCCGCACACCTTGCCAAATGGCCGTTTTGCCAGCCCGGACAATTTGGTCTATACAAAACAGCTTGGGTGGCAGCACCAAATTGCGCCGGTGAGCTTGTGGTGTTATCAGATGACCGTAAAAAAAATAATCCACTCAAGCCTGCTGTCCTTTTTCGCTGTAGCAACGCAGCCGGCATTTGCCGACTTCAGTGATGCCCCCCCGCCAGAGTCATTTATCAACACTTATGAGACCCCGGACAAAGCTCTGTTTTCTCACACCTGGCTCCGGCAGGAGGATAAGCGGGACTGGGACATCACCCTGTTTAACCGTCATCCCAGAGAAGACCAGGCTTGGCTCTGGTATCAAACCAAAGTCACTTTTGGTCTGGCACTTGGGGTTCTCGGAGCCATTGCGCTATTGCCGGAACGCATTTCCAAATGGGACAAGTCAAATATCCAGCCATTGCACAAGTGGTGGCGAAACGTGAAATCAGGCCCGGTTCGTGATACCGATGAATGGTATATCAATTATATTGGCCATCCGTATTTTGGCGGTGTTTACTACGTCGCTGCCCGCTCGTCTGGCTATAACCCATGGAACTCGTTTATCTATTCGTTTTTGATGTCCACCTTTGTTTATGAGTACGGTGTCGAGGCTATGTGCGAGGTGCCGTCTATTCAGGATATTATCGTCACGCCGGTGGGAGGATGGCTTTACGGGGAGCTGGCCTACCGGGGAAAAATGGGTATTTTGGCCAACGGCAGCAAGGTACTGGGTTCACAACTGCTCGGCTCTGTGACGCTTTGGTTACTGGACCCGGTTGGCAAATTCAGCCAGTGGTTAAGTGGCAATGAACGCAACCCTGTGCAGAACCTGTCGCTGCGCCTCAGTATCGTACCTCCGGCCGGGAGCGTGCTGAAAAACGTTAACTCGCGCTATCTTGGTATGGAGTTATTTTTTGACTTGTGACTCCCCCCGCCCTGCACAGGGATTGATCGATATAATTGACCCAAAGAACAACAAACACTGACCATTTACAGAATGGTTTGCGCAGAGAGAAAGACCCAAAAGAAAAATAGTATTAAAATTCTGGGCGCACACATAGATTACTGCGAACGTCAGATGACAAACCAGACAACCCTTATTCGCCAGACTTTTCCTGTTGGCCCGTTACAATGCAACTGCACAATCATCGGTGAACCGATTACCCGCAAGGCGTTTATCGTAGACCCGGGAGGTGATGCAGAACTGATTATGGCCAGATTGGCGGAGTTAGATCTGCAAGTGGTGGCCATCATCCATACCCACGCCCACCTGGATCACTTCCTGGCCAGTGGCGAGATCAAAAAGCAGACCGGTGCGCCTATTTATCTCCATGAAGACGATAAATTCCTCTGGGATAACCTTGAGATGCAATGTCGTATGTTTGGCATTCCCTACCAACCAGTGCCGGCACCTGACTTCTGGCTGAAAGACGACGAAGAGCTACCTTGCTGCCAAGGCGTCGCCATGCACACACCCGGCCACAGTCCGGGGTCCATGTGCTTCTGGTTTCCCGAACAAAAACTGCTGATTGCCGGCGATACCCTGTTTCGCCGGGCCATCGGCCGCACGGATTTGTGGGGTGGTGATTACCAGACGATCGAGCGGTCAATCAAACAAAGGCTCTACACACTGGATGAGGAAGCTGTCGTCATTACGGGGCACGGTCCTGAGACCACTATTGGCGAGGAAATACGGGAAAACAGTGTTATTCGCGGGTGAGGCTAACTTGTCTTGCGTCAGTTGAACCCGGAGCGTGACTGAGGAGGAAGCTAACTGCCGGTGATGGGACCGAAGGTGTAGCTGAAACGCTTTTCACTGGAAGCAAAATACCGGCGCAGAGCAGTGGTGAATGCTCTTTGAGACCTGTTAACATTGGACATTGCGTCCAAAGAGGTTTTTAATACGGCGATCATGGGGGAAATCGCTGGCAGATGTTAAAGCGCTGCTATTGTCGCCAATTCCCCTCCATGTTTTTCTCCCCGGATCTTCCGAAGTCGCACAACCGCCGACTTACTGATTTTCTCCACCTCTGTCTGAAAACTGTCCAAACTCAAGGAAGTCGTTATGAAATTGACAACATATTTTGCCGTCGCAACCATAGTCTCCGGTAGCTTGCTGGCCGGTTGCCAGACAACCAATCCTTACACCGGCCAACAAGAGACCAGCAAGTCAACCAGCTATGGTCTCGGCGGCGTCCTCGCCGGTGCTGCCATCGGTGCTCTGGCCAATGGTAAAAATGGTGCCATTGCAGGGGCTGTCATTGGGGGAGCGGCAGGTGCCGGTTACGGTAACTATCTGGACAGACAAGAAGCAGCACTGAGAGCCGAATTACAAAACACTGGCGTACAGGTGCACCGTGAGGGCGATCAACTCAAGCTGATCATGCCTTCGAATATCACGTTTACCTCCAGCAGTTCTGACATCAATAGTGCCTTTTACCCGGTACTTGCTGCGGTGGCCAAGGTGTTCAAAGAGTTTGATCGGAACTTGATTCAGGTCGTCGGTTATACCGACAGCACCGGCGGTGACAGCATCAACCTGCCACTGTCCCAGGCCCGCGCCGACAGCGTTGCCAACTATCTTATCTTCCAGGGTATCAGCAGCACCCGAATCACAGCATTTGGCCGAGGTGCCCAAGACCCCATTGCCAGCAACAGTACTGCTGAAGGAAGGGCACTCAATCGCCGGGTAGAAATAAACCTGCTTCCTATTCCTCAACAGCGCTGAAGAAACAAAAGAGGCAGGATGACGAATCATCCTGCCTCTTCATGCAGATAAGATAAGTTGCCAAGTCAAACCACAACAGCGAAAAAGATCCTGCGGCAGATTGTGCCAGTCGCCCCGGGTTCGAAGGGCTTCCGACACAGCCCGCTAACTAGTCGATGACTACTTCATCTTAGTTCCATCTCCAATATTGATTACTCGTGTTACCTTGGGATACCGAATTGATTTTTTCGGCCCTCTACTCTTTGGCGCCGGGTCGTAATATTCGCCATTTTTATAATAAATCCATTGTCTGCCACTGGCTCCCGACTCAACTTCAACGTATAAAACAGCACGCTTACCCATCTTTTTGGATGAGTTGTGCAATGAAACCTGTTTACCCGTTTTGGACTCAAGGGCCTCTTTCATTTGCGTAACGGTGACTAAATCATTGTTTTTGCAAAAGCCTTTTGATTGCATCCACCGTTTTGCTGCAGAAAACGACTCAAAGCCACAAGCATTGGCGAATGTAGCAATGCCGCCACCAGTCTTGCCATCTTCTTGATTTACCATTTTGCCCACCATACACGTCAGAAATTCGGGAGCAAGCCAACGATATCCGCTACAGTAAAACTTCTGCCAAGAGAACTTGGGAGGATGGAACCCGCCAACCTGCTCGTTAACTGGTTTAGAACCCATTTGAATAGTAATAGACGACGGCATTTCAGGATGCAAGAGACAATCAGGCGCCTCACGACGATATAAAGCCGGCAGAATCAGCTATTTTTTCCCGCATAGCAAAAAACCCTGACCGAATAAACGATCAGGGTTTTGCAGCCTTGAGCGGGTCAAGGTAAAAAATGTGCCTGGCGATGTCCTACTCTCACATGGGGAGGCCCCACACTACCATCGGCGATAAGTCATTTCACTGCTGAGTTCGGGATGGGATCAGGTGGTTCTAACTTTCTATGGTCGCCAGGCTTA
>Ga0126343_10000102_pt1 | contig 23901 bp, 18 predicted proteins | sample Cyp2metagenome_FD_92531 | JGI IMG/M metagenome (GOLD analysis project Ga0126343, IMG submission 92531) | Coral microbial communities from Lord Howe Island, Old Settlement Bay, Australia - Cyphastrea 2 metagenome | ecosystem: Host-associated > Invertebrates > Cnidaria > Coral ...
AAACATTGAGTCTGTCTTAGATAGGGGTTTTTCACTCTAATAGCTCCCTAGAACTCAAAAAATCCACTTTCTCTCATTTCTCCTCAGCTGTAATTCATCCTATTGACTTTGCTATAAAGCGAAATTTTCATTTTTTTGGGTATATGTTTTATTGATAGAGTTCATCCGAGACATAATGTAGCATTTGCTTATGGATGGATCCAGCAAGGGTCAAGAAAAGAAATTCGATCCAATGTTGAGAGATCGAAAGTCAATGTATCAGGGATGCTAGACATTACCTCTTATAAGTTCCTTGTCAAAGACAATAAAACGTTAAATGCTGAGTCAACAATTGGTTTTTTCAGGGAGTACGATTTTGGTCCTACATTTGCAGCGGACAAGATCAGCAAAAAACTAGTGAGGACAATCTCTAAAGAAAAAATAAGACAGATGCAGATAAGAAAAGGCCTAAGAGCGTTGAAAAAAGCCAAGAAGAAAAGAATTATTGCAGGTAGATGGGTCAGAGCATGATTGGCTAAAGGGAAGAGGGCCTAGAATGAGCTTAATCCTATTTATAGACGATGCGACAAGCGAAATTCCTATAGGAGAATTTGTAGAAGCAAAAACAACGAGAAGCTCTACATGAAGCTGACAAAAGAGTGCATAAAAATCGATAGCAGTAAGCGGGAAGAAAATCCATCGATAGTGGGCGACAAAGTCCAAATCACTCTCACAGGGAACATTTTTACTTTGCCTTGACAGGGTTAGAGATAAGCTGTGCCCTATTGGCTTTTTTTTGCAAAGTGAAATTTTCAATTTTATTGGGTATAGTTCGATCGATTAAAATCTGTTTCCATAATACAATGTGCTATGTTAGAATCATTTTCAATACTTTTTTATTTATTAAATATAAAAATTTATATTTAAATCAAAAAATGTAGTTGGAGTTAATTCATGACATTTTCCACTGTTAACAACGCGAATGCTTCTAGTTCTAGTCCTTTGCTAGAACGGGGAAATCGGGGTATTTGTTATGGAAGTGCTGGAACAACCGAACGTATTTCAGTGCATCCTGAGGTTTTGTCTCGCATGATCCATCTGCGAGCGGATCAAATCCAAGAATCTTCTAATTATCAAACACATCAGAGTCTGACGCATGAGGATGAAACACCGGCAACAGGTCTTGCCATATCTATTTTCGGCGTAGATGATACCCCAGATGGAGAGTATGTGGGCGAAGTAAAAGAAGGGCGACCACATGGAAGGGGAATTGCGACTTACAAGCGTCATCCGGAGCGCAAGAATTGGAAACGGTATCAAGGTGATTGGCAAGACGGAAAGTTTCACGGATTTGGGCTCCTCATCTTGAGAAATGGCGCCACATATGATGGGCAGTGGCAAGCAGGGCTGCTGCATGGTCGTGCGGTCGTATTTGAAGCTGACCAATTTCAAACGAGATATGAAGGGGAGTATGTGCATGGCAAAAAACAGGGGCATGGGAAGAGGACGTGGCTCAACGGAGAAGTGCAGGTGTACGAAGGAGAGTGGCAAGAAGACAAGTTTCACGGTCGCGGTCGTCTCGTCAATCCACGTGGGGACATCTATGAAGGGGATTTTGTGCAGTCCCGTATTTCTGGACGTGGCAAAATCACATGGAAATTTGGAGATGTTTATGAAGGAGAGTGTCGACAAAGCTTTGATGTCAAAAGTGGTGTTTGGTTGTTTGATTTCCTCGAGTTTGTTCACGGGGAGGGTACGATGAGACGGGTCAATAGTGTACTCATGGGTCTTTGGAAGCGCGGGCGTTTGTGGTCGGGCACCCTTAGTGGAGAAAAGGAATACACAGTGATCGAAGGTGTTGAATGGTTGGGAGATCGCAAAATGCTTAGAATTTCGCGAGACAGTGTAAACAGAGTGTACAAATGTTTTTGCTGCAACATTAATTAATAAAAAAGAGGTTTGATATGTCTATTTCTTCTCATTCTCCACTGGATCAAACAAACACTTTTGCTGTCTTAGGAGCACAAGCTCCGACCGATCCCGATACACATCCTTTCTCAATAGAGCCAGAAGCGCTTGCCCACGTCGTGGAGGTTGCCGCACATGTTTTGGCCACTCAAAGAGTAACAACACTACAGCCCTCTTCACGTGCTTGGGAAACCAATGTGCAGTTAACATTGCAGCTTCCAGATGGAATATATGTAGGGGATGTCCAGAATGGGGAACCCCATGGAAGGGGAACGATGGACTATTATCCCGCCCTCGATAGGAGGAGATATGAAGGGGAGTGGCGAGATGGAGAATTCCACGGTAAGGGGATACTGATCTATTCGAATGGAGATGAATATGAGGGAGAATGGCAAAATGGGCTATTTCATGGGAATGGTATTTTTAAAAACGGTGATGGCCTCGAGATCCGTGAGGGAAAATGGCAGTTTGGCCACCAATATGGCCCAGGAAAGCGAAAATGGTATGGAGATAGGGGCAACGTGGTGCGATCTCTTGAGGGCAACTTTGTTGCTGGGTATCTAGATAACGAAGAATATCGACTTGGAGCGCCCCGGAGAATTGAAGATAAATCTGATGATTCTGACGTATACAGGACCGATAGAGGTGCCTTTAGAGAAGGACGACTTTGGGAAGGGGAGAGCGAGATTCGGATGAAAGATCACAACAATTATACTTACACTAATTACACGTGCCCCGTGAGAGATGGTATCCATCACCCCGCTGGGATAGATCTCGGTTGTAGATTTTTTAAGTCCCTTTGTGCTTGCTTATGTTGTGTCATGTATTTTTGTGACACCAGAGATTACCCTTGTAAACCAAAAAAAGAGGATCCGTGGGATAACCGGGGTAGCATCCTTTAGCCTGAAAGAGTGTTTCCAAAGAGTAGACAAAAAGAGGCTGCTGCGAGTTGATCTCAGATCTCTTTGCTGCATCCCATTGATGGAGGCCCTGTGTCATAAAAATGGTAATCAAGGAAAATATGGTGACTTTGAATCCTTCTCAAGTAGATGAACGAGCAAAACAGCTCTTGATGCTTGTACATGCGAGGCGTGATACAAAAGAGCGGGCGGAGCCTACGCAGGAACGGGTCCATCCGCCCTCACTGGTAGAGAAAGAGGCCCATCGTCTTTTGCATCTTTTGGGACATTCTAACTTAAGCGCATCGCACGCGCGCTGCTCCTTGCAAGCGGATAGGGTTTCCTCTTTTTTGCACATTGATGCATCGGTTCAGCGAGGACAAGATAGGCGCCAAAGAGTATCCTCCCTGAGGAGGAATGAGGCCAGCGATTTAGATGGGGCTTTAGGAGAACATGGAGGAGATATCCATTTGCATCTGGAAGCCAAGAACGGGATCATTGAGGCCAAATGGAAAAATCACGCTGCTCTACTTCATTTAGGTAAGCCCTCTGTCTCGATTTTTTTACGCTCTGTTGGTGGTCATGGCGGCCATGGACTAAGTGGACTCAATGGACGACCGGGAAAGAAGGGAGGAAGCGGAATCGGGGGGGATGGAGAGACAGGGCAAGATGGAAAAAATGGGGGCAATGGAGGTCACGGGGGCAATGGGGGACAGATAAAAGTCTACGTCAATCCCCAAGACACCGATTTACTCATGCTCTTAAATGTTCCCGACGTTTCCGGTGGTATTGGAGGGCGCCCAGGTGCTGGGGGCATCGGAGGAGAGGGAGGCGCTGGGGGGGAAGGAAAGCCTGCTCTTCGACCGTATTATCTTTTTCCTAGTAATGCGCCACCTATTCTCACTTTTCTACCTCTTGGACCGACGAGATATGGGAATGATGGTAAAAAAGGGGATAATGGTCGGAGGGGATCTCCAGGGGCAACGGGTAAATCGGGCTCTTTTTCTATCCTTGTAGAGGATATTGCTTATGCGAGCCGCTACGATGTCCTCATGACCGTATCAAAAGTAATTGATGTGATGCGGGGAAACCCTCTCGATTGTTATGAACCGGGAGAAGAGGTGCGTCTCATGGCAACAGTGACCAACAGGGGTGGCATGCCCACCCCTATGCAGGGCATTCAATTCTTCTTACAGCCCGCGGATTGGATGCAACCCAACACGTCTTCTCTTATTTTATCTAAACAATTGGCGGTTGGTGAGTCTCATGTGCTTTCCCCATGCTTCTCCTTTACGATCAGAGAACACAATCCGTGCTCAGAACCCTTTCATCGACGTGCGGTGCTTACGTATCGTGCTATAGCTCTTCGAGTGAACAAATCTTTTGCTAGTATCAGCAAGCAACAGGACCTGTTTACATTGACTTATCCAGTGCAGCTCACTTCTTTGGTGGGAAACATATGCCATCGAGAGTGGAATCAAGATGCACTTGTCACTGTGAGTGCAACTATTGAAAACACCTTTACAACGGGAATGGGAAGAAATAGCCTGAACCAGCGTAGGGTATATGTGATCTTTGAGCTCAAAGGAAATGATGCACTTGATTCAATAAAAAAAGAGCAAGAGATCGCGGACTGTGCGAGTCGAGATCATGGATCAACTTGCATAAAAGAGCAGTTTGAACTTGATGATATTCCCCCTGAAAGCCAGCGACAGATCAAGGCCTCTTTTCGTATATCTGAATCAAAGAAAGTAGAAGTCATTGCTTTTGTCTACCTCAACTTGATAGGTAAAAACGAGATGCGATGTATTCAACAAAAACGTCTTTGTCTATCCTAGGACATGCTTGAGCTTTGGAAGCCTTTCTATTACTTCAATCATCAGTGCTTTTCTTTTTGTTTTTTAGACTTCGACCCACAAAGAAACAAAGGTGCCTTTTACAAGAGTAGTAGAGACGAGTGCCAGTGGGTGCATAGCAAGTTTTTGGGGCAAAGGAAGCTTGCCTTGCCTATACAAAATGGAGGATCCTTACTAGAAGTATTGGAACTGCTTCACAACATCGTAAAGACAGCACGATTGCAATCATTGGGGGTACAAGGCTTTGCAAAGATCACAACGCGTCTCTAACGTATATTGGCCCTCGAACTATAAGAGAGGGCCTGGGTATCAACTTTAAGAAGCCTGCTTCTTTGGGCGATGAAGTAGTCACAGGGACCTCCTTTGTTTTATTTAAATAAACAAAAAACAGTCTCCGCTTGTATAAAATCTCCCCTTTTCACAACAATAACTCTTTTTGATAGTTTGAGGATGGGTTTGGAAAAACGAAAAATTGTGATCGTTGGATCAGGTCCCGCCGGCTTTACGGCGGCCATTTATGCTGCTCGCGCTCACTTATCTCCCCTCATGTTCGAAGGGTTTTTGAGTGGACCTGCTGGGGGACAGCTGATGACAACTACAGACGTCGAAAATTTCCCAGGATTTCCAGAGGGGATCACGGGTCCCGATTTGATGGCTGCTTGCCGCCAACAGGCCCTCCGTTTCGGCACGGATATTTTGACGGAAGACGTCAAACAATGTGTGCTCAGTTCCCATCCTTTTGTTGTGGAGGGAAGTCGTACGCAAGTTGAGGCCTTGAGTCTGATCATTGCTACTGGAGCGACAGCCAAGCGGCTCGATATTCCCGGTACACGGGATCAAGAGTTTTGGCAAAAGGGGGTGACTGCGTGTGCTGTGTGTGATGGCGCCATGCCCATTTTTCGCGGCAAAGAGCTCTATGTGATTGGAGGAGGAGACACGGCTGTTGAAGAAGCGATTTTTCTCACAAAATATGCCAGCAAGGTGTACATAATTCACCGTCGCGACGCACTTAGAGCGTCAAAAATCATGGCAAGTCATGCCATCAAGCACCCAAAAATCGAAATTATTTGGAATCACACGCTGAAAAAAGTAGAGGGAAGCGATGTTGTTGAATCGGTGACTTTGGAAGATGTCCATACCAAAAAAGAGACCCAGCGTCGAGCAGCCGGTGTGTTTTTTGCAGTGGGGCACCAACCCAATACCGATTTCTTAGACCGGCAACTTGAAGCAGATGCTCGTGGTTATATTTTAGTTAAACCTCACACAACTTACACCAGCGTTGAGGGAGTGTTTGCAGCTGGTGATGTTCAAGACAAGGTATATCGGCAAGCCGTATCTGCTGCTGGGTCCGGATGTATGGCTGCCTTAGATGCCGAGAGATGGCTAACGGCAAAGGGATTGAATGCTTAAGTGCCTGCTTATCTGTTTGCTTCCTTGCGCTCTTTCTGCGTTTGAGCTCGCCCCTTGGTTTACTCCCTTAGCCGAATTCAATCTGAGCTCTTCTTATTCTTGTCGGAAAGGTCTCGGTCCTTGGTTTGATCAACGCTATAGCTCTTATTTACCCAGAAAGAAAGGGTTTTCTGATTGCTTGCTTGGTTTTAATCTCGGTGTCACTTTTCGTCCCCATTGGGACTGCCAGATCGGGACCCGATTTTATGAACGCCGCCGATCGTTTCACATGCAATGGATCGGAATGCAGGTCCGCCATTTGATGATGAATGATGTCGCGGGTGATCCCCTCAGTTTGGCAATTGGAGGCCAACTATTATTTTCTTCTCATCGGCATGCTGCTCTTGATCCTGGTGTTCCTTATTACGGAATTTGCAATGCCGAGCTCGGTGTATCCGCGGGAAAGGAGGTTGCGAAACTCTACGATTGGCGCTGCCGTGGTTATGCCTTTCTCGGTCTAGGTTCGAACATATTTGGTCCGTTTTGGCTCCGTCCTCTCTTATCTGGAGAAATCAAATGTGGGCAGCACCATCGATACGAACTTTTTGCTCAGGGATATTTTGATCGGGACCCACATTGTGTGCTTCCCATAATTGAGTCGTATCGCGCAAAGTCACGCCAATGCATTGATGTGGGGGTGGGGTATTTGTATGCATTCAAGATTTGGGGGTCTTTTGGCATTCGCTACACACATCGAGTGTATGCAAAATCTATTCCCTCTAAACACTTAAAAATATTGACATTTGAGTACACACTTCCCTTCTCTATCTTTTAATGCACCCAAATGGCAACGGCAGTTGCATGAGATGTGCAGTGGCTGATCGAGACCAAGATCTGAGGCGAATCGAATCGCTCGTTGAGCGCATCTGAACACTTTGGATAGGGACGGTGCGCCCCGTCCTGTTCGATAGAGATGTCGTGGAAAGAAACCTGTCTGCCAAATCCCGTTCCGAACGCCTTGGCAATGGCTTCTTTTGCTGAAAAACGGCCCGCGAAGCACAGAGTTGGATCCCGGTGCTTTAAGCAGTAGGCAATTTCCTTGTGTGTGAAGATTTTTTTATAAAAGCGCATCCCATAACGCTCAATGGCCTGACGGATTCGCTCCACTTCTACAATATCATTTCCGATTCCCTTGATCATCTTTCTCTATCTTCCCAATCAGATTGTCTTGCCGCTCCTTCTTCAAAGGCATTACAAAACATCATGCGACCCGATGAGGTGTGCTTCACTGAGAGCACTTGTGCGTCGATGATCTCTCCAATAAAGTCTCCGCCCCCATTCACGACGACCATCGTTCCGTCATCGAGGTAACCGATTCCTTGCCGTGGTTCCTTCCCATACCGCTGCACCTTAATTTTAATGAGTTCTCCCGTTTCCATCAGTGGTTTAAGAGCGTTGGAAAGTGAATGTAAGTTGATGATTTGGACATCTTCAATCGAAGCCATTTGAACGCGACTGATGTCGGCAGTGAGGATATTGGCGTCGATGAGGCGTGCAAGGCGGATAAACTTGCTAGTCATATCTTTAATTTCGGGAAAATCGGTTTCATTAAAGCGCAGATTCAGGTGGGGCATCTCTTCGATCTTTTTGACGCTCTCTAGACACCGCTTGGCTTTTTTTCTGCTGTTTTCATCCCCCGTTTCTATTTGAGCGTACAGTTCCTTGATCACGAATCGAGGGATCACTAGATGATGGTCCAAAATACCGGTTGAGCATACGTCAATAATACGAGCGTCCACTAAAACAGACATATCGATGAGAAGGTCTCTTTTTTTTTGAGAGGTTGGGGCGAACTTGACAAAGGGGACACTGATGTACACTTCATCTGAAGCGCGAAGCGTCATGATGGCTCCTAGGTAAGTACCAAAGAGGAACAGCGCGATCTTGATGATTTCCAAAGCTTGGGAGGTCAAAGCGCGGGGCATTGAACTCAGATCGAGGATAGAATCAAAGATGAGAACAAGCGCTTGTCCCATCAGATAACCGATAAAAAGTCCGATAATGGCAATGTTAAAAGAGCGAAGATTAAACCTGCGAAAGAAAGTATCAAATCCGATGAGTAGGAGACCAAAGATCAGGCCGATCAACACCCCTATTAGGGCATTTGTGGAAGCTAACCCTTCTGAGCGAGACAACATGTAAGCTGTCATGAAAAAAGTAGAAATAATGATGAAGAATATTCGAATGAACGCGAGCGAGATATTCATAAATGACTCCAAAGACTAATTCTATTTCTATCCAATCAAACGAGTTGACAGAAAAAAGACTTGCGGATAACTATAAGCTTTATTCTACTTAAATCAAGGAAATATTCCGTATTAAGGGATTTTTTATGTTGCGTCACCGTTTTGCAATCGTTGTTTCCGGAATCATTTGGACGTTCTGTGGAGCTGTTTTATTCTTTAGAGGTGTGCATTACCTTGCAGCTTCTTCCTCAGCTCTTTTGAACTGCGCAGTTCCAAAAGGCCCGTTAATTGCTTGCGCCACCTCTTTTCTGGGAAGTGTAGAAAAGGGTTTGATCATGCTGTTGTGTATGAGCGTGAGTCTAGGCTTCATCAAAGGGCGCTTCATTTTAAAGAGGTCAGTTGAGCGGATTGTCGAGCACATTTATGCATTACCTTCCCCTTTTCCTCTCAAAGATATATACCCGAAGCCCTACTATTTTCTGATTGTCTCGATGATTGCTCTTGGCTGCGCCCTCAAGTTTATTCCTCTGCCCATCGATATCAAAGGCGTGATGGATTCGGTTGTAGGTGCTGCGCTCATCAATGGTGCAATGCTCTACTTTCGCTCTGCGCTGATCTCTCGGCAAGCAAAAGAGCAAACGTAACCACTCCCTCGCCTGAAAGCAAAGGCTTCTTATGGATTGACACCCAAACCATCTAGCTCGAAGGTTATTTGAAAGCGATCTTACAAGACACAACCTCAAAGTCAAGACGAGCTCTTCATCCCATCCCCTAAACGGGTGAGATGAAAGCTCGTTGTAAGCAACAGATCAAAGACCACAGCGCGCGCCCCTGAAGAGTGAACCTAAATTTCTGGCATATTTTCTTTTGAATGAGTGGAATCTCACGTCACCTTCTAGAAGAAGGCCTTGCTCAGTCCGGTTTATCTCTACACCGGTGGAAGTGTTTTTTCGTTGTAAGACCCCGCCCTATCTCGGATCTCTATCAATTTATATTTTTAATTACGCCCTACACTTTTATGGATCGAAACGCACAGTCAAAACGAGGTTGATTTTCCCTTATTCCCTCTTAATATAGAGCTAGTATAGAATGGTGGGGAATCTTTTGAGAGAAGCTCGTGCATTGCCATCTACATTGGGACCCCAATCCAATAGCATTTTACCTTCCCTTTCTACACCATCCCATTGCTTGGTATGGCGTCTTGTTTGCCCTGGGATTTATGGGGGGATTTTATCTCCTTCAGCTTTGCTTGCGGTGGTGTTTCTGTTTTCGGTGTGACTTTTATAAAAGCGATATTGTCGACTCGAAATCGGCAATTGGAGAAGAAAAAGAGCATCAAGTGGATGTGGCTCTTCTCAACACAAGGCTAGAAGAAGAGAAAGAGAGACCAGAGAGCTGTCCGCCTTTCCTCCGTTTTGCAAAAAGGCACCTCTCTACACAGGGATTTAGGCGGTATGCAAATAGGGCATGGCTAGAAAAGAGGTTGGGGGCATCCGTTTTGAGTCTCAAGCAGCGCAGTCGGAGATTTTCAGAACACATCATTTTTTATGCGATCTTAGGCGTAGTCATAGGTGCTCGCTTATGCCATATTCTATTTTACGAAAACCCCTCCCATTATCTCCTCCATCCTCTCAGAATAATCAAGGTATGGGAAGGGGGATTGGCGAGCCACGGCGCTCTTTTTGGACTACTGATTGGAATGACCCTTTTTTATCTTCGCAAAAAAAAAGATTATCCCATGATGTCTCTTTTAGGAACGATCGATTTGCTCGTCATTCCCGGTTTATTTGCGGGGGTGTTGATCCGTCTTGGAAATTTTATCAATCAAGAAGTGCTTGGTACGGTTACTTCTTCTTTTTGCGGAATTTTCTTTGGCCATCCCGTCGGCGGAGTGCTTCCATCGGTGCGCCACCCTACTCAACTTTATGAAGCCTGTTTCTATTTGGCCTTGTTTGTTCTTTTTCTCTATCGTTTTCCCAAATGGCTCTTCCCAACCGGTAGAATGGCCGGGCTCTGCTTGGTAATGACCTTTACTTTCCGGTTTTTCATCGAGTTCATTAAAGAAAAGCAGAGCTTTTATACGTGTGATCATCTTTTAAGCATGGGGCAATATCTCAGCCTACCCTCTGTTGTGATTGGGATTTTCTTTTTAGTGATCGGTAGCAGGTATCGCCTTGATCTTCGCGTCCGATAAAAGTCATATGAGCTCATCTACTTCTTTTGAAGAGCGTCTGCGTCAAACGGAGTGAAAGGAAGCATTTTATTGGAAAGAGCCCTGAGTTTTTTCAAGACATCTCGGTGAGAGTATTCGGGATGAGTATTTTTGAAGATACGGTAGTACTTTTTCAGAAATTGCTCATAAGGAGATCGGTTACCGTCGGCACGTTTTGAGTACCAGAAATACTGTTGAAGAACCCACAGACGGGTGCTGAGTTGATCTTTGAAAGCAGCGAGTATGGGGAACCGTTTGAGTGCTCTTTCAAAAGCCTCTTTTATTGAGAGCTGATCTGTCCACTCCCGTTTAAAACAAGTAGAAAGCGGGGTATGATCGTCAAAGTGAATCCAACGACATAGCATTTCGTTTTGCAAGGCCCAGATTTCACTTTTTTTTTCTAAGATGAGCCAAAAAGAGCTGTTCTTTTTGTCATGAAAAGGGAGAGTCCCCACATTCTTGAAAAACTGTGTAGTGCGATTGACAATGCTTCTAAATGTTTGTTGCGGCTTGTCCAAGATGATGTTTCCAAGCTCTTTTTCGAGTAAAATGAGCACCTGTCCGGGAATATTGGCGAGCAGTTTTTTGTGCTTGCCCAGCGTTTTCCAAATGAGCAGTTCAAAATTCTCAATTGGAAATTGGATTAAAGTGGGAAGAGCGCGCGCGCTGTGGTAAGCCTTGACAATCCGTTTTTCTAATTTTTCCAAATCATTATGTGTGGTATCTCTCCGACTTAGATCCATCTGCGCACGAATGAAGATGTATAGAGAGCCATTCATAAGATCAGGTATTTCTCCAGAACGCACCTCTCTCACTCTTTCACGCAAAGAAGCATCTGGTATATTTTTTGGGACGATTGCAGCAACGGAGTAGAAAGCAAGAATGCGCTGTACGATCTCTTGACAGTGAAGATCAGGGGAAAGCCCCCGATCTTGATGACAGTTTTGGATTTGCATATCGATGAGTGCACTAAGAGATGCGTGTTCAACTTGCGTTAGAGATGTAGAGAGAAAAGAGAGGGGACAAAGCTTATCTGCGAGAAGGATAGCGAGAGTTGAACTGAGCTCATTTTTCGCTACAAGAGGGCGAATTGTGCTGAAATGATGCATCTCTTTCATGAGTTTTCCTTTCAGAGGCTCCAAACCAATTCCAGGATGCCGACTACATACTTCGAGGAGTGCTTTTACAATGAGCTTGTCGAGCTTGTCATACTCTTCGTAGGGACTCTTGGCGGCCATGGGAGACAGATGGCCCACTCTATTTTTTTGCACGGCCCAAATGACTTTGGCAAGTCGATCTAAGTCGGGACATTTCCCTTCCAATATGGCCATGCACTCACCAATCTTGGTTGCAATTTGATGGGCTAAATGATAGGGAGGCAAGTTGAGTGGTGCAAGAGAATGGGGAGTTGCCCTGAGGTTTTCTCGAATCATGAGTCGGAGATTAAGTTTTCCATTTTTCTGCAAAGCCCCTCGATGGGTTTGCATTTTTTCGTAATAATAATGCACCTTATTCCACACCCTTTTGAGCGCCGCTGCTCCCAGATGGTAGTGGGGAAACTGCTTTTTGAATTCTGGTAAAATTTTTTTTAGTAAATGAGCTTCGATTTTGCTTGACCACTTTCTCAACGTGCCAGACACTCGGATTTCCCTTCTAATCTTGTGATTCAAAAATAGGCTTAACTTAGAAAATGGATCATAAAAATCTTCGATTTCATCGATTGGATAAAAAGAGGCGTGCGATTGAATGTGATCCACAGAGCGAAGAGAAGAGGAATTATTTGTGCTAGAGAAGATGTCACCATCCGAGGGAAATGACTGAGGCGATGGAAATTCTGACATATTCATCCGAAAATGACTAGACACTTGACTTCCCCTATGACACCTCAGATTTTTTTTGTCCAAGTTTTTTCCTTAGATGCAAAAAATTTCCGTGTCCAGTGATTTTGGACGAGCGGGAAACACCACCCCGTTTAGGGTTGGGATGAGAGCACGCTAAGATACCAAATTAAAAACAAGACTTTTGCAACAAAAAGCCTAAAGAAGATCATTGAGAAATGGCTATGTTGAAAAATGAGAATCATAATTAAGAAATAATCACTTTGAACATCGATCTTTCCAGCTACTTCTGACGGTGAGTGCTTTTTTCGTTATTCTATTTTTTCAACACAGTCTTGAGAAATATCAAAATATCTGCGTAGAAGGTTTTAAAATAAAGCGGAGAATGCTTCTAAGAAGATTAAAACAGCCTACACAACACGAACATGCATGAGCTGTGGAGAGACTCAAGAAAAAACAAGTCACTCAGAGATAGCATTGTTGCAAGAGTTGTGGTTACACGACCAAGTGCTGCCCTTGTTAAGACTCACTCATGTGTCTCGAACATCACAATTTTGACTATCATTTGACTTGCGGTGTCAAATACCTGCTTTTTTAGGCGCGCCTTAAAGTAGAGTTAGAGTTTCGATTTGCAACACGCTGACGCAATCTTTTTTCAGCTGCTCGATCTCTACCAAATATCCGACGCTTACACTTTCCTACTTTGCGTCGAAGTTGGGATTTTAGGGATTTTTGAGATTTAACCCGTGCGGGATCAAGCTTTTTTGTGGGTCTTTTTGCACCGCTTTGTCCCAATTTTCGGAAAAAACGCGCCGCCCATGCGACCAATTGAGAGAGAAGCGTTTGCACACTTTTTTTGAACTGAATGCAGGTAGATGTCGTCACCTGTGGGGAATCAGAGGTTATATGGTGGATGTTCATTTGTATTCCTTCTCACTTTTTTCATAATTAAAATAAAACTAGAAGGGATATTATAACATAATAAAATATTTTATTTTAAGATAAAAGCTTAAAGCGCTATTTAAGAGTTATTTAAGACTTCTTCCATTTTGGCATAGAGCTTGGGATGAGAGAGGAGCTTTTCGAGAGGCAATTTATAGCGATAAGACCAATTGAAGGGATGGATGGTACCTGGATAGTTAATCCTTTCATCTTCAGGGTCTTCCCAAGTCAATTCCGGAATCAGGGCCAAATACTCCTGGAAGAGGTTAATGTGAAATAAGCTTCCGCTATGGTGGCAGTCTCGGAGAATATCTAGAGTGTGCTCGCATGAGAGTTCTTTTTGATACACCCACCCTTTAAAGGCGGCATAAGCGCGCGCTTCTTCTCTCTCTTTTTGCCACCAGAGCGTGACAGTATCTGTGTCGTGTGTGGAAACAGAGGACATGCTGATCGGATTGTAATCTTTAATGGGAATAAACTGTTCGTCTTTCTTCCAGTCTCTTTCCCAACGAAGCACTTTTGTACCCGGAATGGCCAGCTTCGAAAGAAGGGTAGAAGCAAAAAGTGGAATCTCTCCCAGAGTCTCGGCTATGGGGAGCATCTGCGAAAATGTGAGCAGATATTCCAAAATTTTTCTTCCTTGTATTTGCATAAGTGAAGGATCTTTTGGAATAAAGATCCCATTTTTTGATGTTTGACCTAGGGGAATAGCCCAGAGGCGAAAGAAGCCGATAACATGGTCAATGCGGTAGATGTGGTAGAGCTCCTCGGCCGTCTGTAACCTTTGTTTCCACCAAGAAAAATGGTCCTCTTCTATTGCATGCCACTGATACAGGGGAAACCCCCAGTACTGTCCCTTGGGCTGAGATTGGCTAGGGGGGCTGCCTGCGACATATGTAAAATCAAAGAAAGGGGTATGGGCCCATACATCGGCGCTGTCAGGGCTGACCAGGATGGGAATATCCCCTTTGAGATACACCCCTTTGGATGTTGCATAAGACTTTACTTTTTGCAATTGCATAAAGCACAAATATTGGATGAGCAGATGTTTTTCCATCTCTTCGGCATGTTTTACATAGAGCGTCTTGAGTGTCAGCTTGGTCGGAAAGCGCATCTGCTTGGGCCAATGCTTCCAGTGAATGTGACAATACAAGTCTTTGAGCGTTCTAAAAAGAGCGTAGGTGGGAAGCCACTGATGTTTCGTGACAAAGGCTTCATATTCCGAGCCTTTTTTGAGCTTTTCTCTTGTCTTTTGTACATAATCGTAGAGGAATTTAAGTTTCTCTCGATAGACCGCATGATAGTTTAGTCTTTTTGCCCTATTAAATTGCTTCGTTTTAAAAGGTTTACTTTTGATGTTGAGGTGAGGCAGGGCGTGCAAGCTGAGGTAAATGGGGTGAAGGGCACATGAAGAAAGGGCGTTGTAGGGGCTCGGATCAGATCCAGACTCGTTGAGGGGCAAGAGTTGAATCACATCCATTCCAAGTGAGCTGCACCAATCGATTAATGGTAAAAGGTCGAGATACTCACCAACGCCACAACTTTTTTTTGTATGCAGGCTAAAGAGGGGGACGTTAACCCCGTGATGGTGCTTGATGCCCACCCTTTTCCAGGCTTTGTATGCCATCCTACCTTTTAAATCGGGCAAGGAATTCATGTTGTTTTTGGGGGTATACTGTAGAGAGGGGGATGTTTGTTATGCGCACTCAGATATGTATGTGGAGCAAAATGTCCTTGACCGATCGCTTCTCGCCAGCTCTCCGCTTCTCTGATGAAGTCTTCCAAAAATTGTGCTAACTTTTGCCCATTTAAGGTGTCTAGTGCGAGGAAAGTCTGCAAAACAAGTGTATTTGTTTTGTCGATATAGGCAAAACTGCCAAAAGGGTTGGGGAGGGCGTTGACTTTTAAAGACTCTTTCAAGACATGTTCCCGAAAACGCCCGGGGGGGATTTCTCCCAGAAGGGCTCCAATGAGCAGTTGTTCTCCTTCCTCTGTTATTTCCATATGAACGGCGAGTTTGTCGTCGAGCAAGATATGACACGCGTGGTTTTTATCCACGTGAAAAGGCACGTTGACAATTTCACCGAGATCCCATAACAATTCCTGAAATCGATCCATATTTAATCCTCCTCTTCAACCTCTTCTTCTAAGTCACTCAACGTTTCCATGATGGTCATCATAAGATCTTGTCGATGTCGCTCTGACTTGAAAAGTTTAGGAGAAATATGACGCAGGGCATCCCGGTATTGGGTGAAAATGATGATTTGCGCAGCCACTTCTTCAGAGATTCCCAAAACAAACGCAAGCTTTAAGATTTTATCAGGAGATGGATACCGCTCTTGAAGAAGCTTCATCAGTAGACGGGCGAGCGCTTCAAAGTTGACACGGCTGGGAAGTGTGAGCTCGTCGCGGTTGAACTGACTTTTGATTAAACCCATGCGAGCAAAGAAAAAGCGAAACACACCCAAAATCGCTTGCATAGTGCGCGTTTCTGTACAAAGACGTTGCAATTCGGCCCTGGAAATGGAAGGTCCCTTCGATTTCAGATCACTGCCCAAAGAGTGAAGAATAAAATCAATGATTGTTTTCATGTCTGAAAATTTGAACTGTTCTGTAAGTTCATCAAAAATTTGATGCGGGGAGCGGGGAACACTGATCAGATCTCTGTAAAGATCGCGTAGAGCGGTCGGGCTGCCCAACCCCTGTTTAGAAAAGGTGCGTACGTACTCGGCAATATTGCGCCCCGCACGTATCTCTTTTCCGTAGACGGCGTTGAACTGTTCTTTGGCCTGGATGAGTCGACTTTGCGTTTCTTTATTTTGTGCGGCAGTTTCGATAAGGAAGTCGAGCGCTTCGTCGGCAAGAGATTTATCGGTGTAAAACTCCTCTAGCTTGCGCAAAATGAGATCGGCATCATCATCATTTTTGATCCGATTTTCGAGTAGCATGAGAGTTTTTGCCTGAAGCTCGGGATTTTGCCTTTGATAACTCTGTGCGATTTGCTCGATTACATCAGTTTTGCTAGTCGCAGCTTTTTCTCCCCTTTGAGCTTCTTCTTTTTTTGTCGGCATGCGCAAACGGTCTTCGAGCTTTTCAAATTTTTTACGCATTTTGATGGGATTGAAAAGGGCTTGGTCAGCCCAAGTTTGAAAATCTTCCTTAGACTCCTCTTGGCGCGCGATCATGTTTCCCATTGCTTGTTTTGCATGTGCTTTTTGCGCTTTATGAATGCTCGCGTCAATTGAAACTCCACGGACTGGAGCTACGTCGTCTTCAGCCATTTTTCCTCCCTATTTCTTCGCATCATACCTTAGGGTCTGCAAGTATTCAAGGCTTGGTCATCTTTCAAAAAGAGGGGGAATAGCAGCTCAGATGCGGTAGGAATATTGACTTTTTCATAGCTGAATGCGCCCGAGTGGTTGGATGCGCACTTCGGGCACGAGATCGTGGTAAGACACCACTGGAAGATCGGGGAAATCCCCTTCGATGAGCTTTCGAGTAAAACGGCGGACATCCATTGTCGTCATGAGGACCGGTGGTTGCCCCCCAGGGGGAGTGGGGGTGATCACACCTCGCATTGCGTGCAAGATCAATTGAACCGAATCGGTATCTAAAGCCAGATAGGATCCGGCAGAGGTCTGTTTGATGGCTCCACGAATCATATCTTCAATTTCGGAATCGAGCAAATAAGCTGAAAGAACAGTTTGCCCGAGCGAGTATTTATAGCTGATGTATCGTTTGAGCGATGAACGTACATATTCGGTGAGAAGGACGGTATCTTTTTCCGTTTGAGCCCATTCGCTCAAAGCTTCCAAAATGGTACGCAGATCTTTGATAGACACCTGCTCTTGGACGAGTCGTTTGAAAATCTCTGTGAGTTTTTGAAGGGGAACGAGACGGGTCACTTCCTTGATCAGATCGGGAAAAGACCGTTCTATAAATTCCAAGATAGAGCGCACTTCCTGTATACCAATAAATTCGGCGGCGTGTTGCTTATAGAATTGGGATAGATGCAGGATCATCACATCGAGAGGACCCCAGTACTTGATGCTCGCTTTTGTTAAAATTTCGCTGTACCTTTTGTCTACCCAAAGAGAGGCCTGTCCAATAGCGTGTTTAGAGGAGGTCGAGGGCAAGTTATACCTTCTAAGAGTCTCTTCCGTTTCATTGGTCAGAACACTTTCTTTGAGGATTTTACCGCGCACGAGGGGGACCTCATTTAAGTAGATGGCATACTCATCCGGCTCTAAGTTAGGTGCGTCGGTTCTAATGTGCACACCGGGGAAGCGTACTCCCAAATCCTGATAGAGGGCATGACGCATTTTAGGAATCATCTCTTCTACAAATGCCTGTCCTCCCTTATCTCTTCGGATCACTGAAGATAAGTCTTTACCCGTTTCTAAGATGACGGGAAGGGTCAAAGCGTAGTCATCCAGTCCACCTCGGACCACTGTGTGACCATCAATCTCAGTCTCAACTTGAGCAGTACCCAAAGTGCCCTCTGCCGCCTTGGCCAATTCCCGTTTTTTTTTAACCCAATTGATCACACCAATAGAAGTGAGAACAGCGGATACTATCAAGAAGACGATACTGGGAAACCCTTTTAACCAGGCCATACCAAAAGTGACTCCGCCGGCAAGCATAAGCCCTTTGGAGTGCGTAAAAATCTGAGACGTGATGTCTTTGCCGAGATTGCCCCCTTTTTTTTCACTCGACACCCGGGTGGTCACCATGCCGGCAGTCATGGAGATCATCAGAGAAGGGATTTGTGTGACGAGCCCTCCACCTATTGAGAGAAGCGTATACAGTCTGGCCGATTCGAGCATGGACAAATGATGCATCATGCTGCCAATGATCAAACCACCGACAATGTTGATCACGGCAATGACGATGCCCGCAATCACATCCCCTTTGACAAACTTCATTGCCCCATCCATAGCTCCATAGAGTTGGCTTTCTTTTTGCAATGCGAGGCGAAACTCACGGGCCTGGTTTGCATCAATGACACCACTGCGCATATCCGCATCGATGCTCATCTGTTTACCCGGCATCGCATCCAAGACAAAGCGGGCGGCTACCTCAGCCACTCGCTCGGCACCTTTTGTCACCACGATAAACTGGACAATGGTGATGATTAAAAAGATCACGATACCGACGACAAAATTCCCCCCTACGACAAACTCACCAAAAGCTTGGATGATATCACCCGCGTCGGCATTGAGAAGAATCTGACGCGTTGCCGCAATCTCAATACCTAGTCGAAAGAGGGTGGTAATCAAGAGAATAGAGGGAAAAATCGAGAGATGGACCGCCTTTTGGACGTAGAGGGCAACCATGAGCAACGTCAGGGAAAAAGTCATGTTAATTGCAATGAGTACATCGATGACAACGGGGGGAACGGGGATGATGATCATCATGATGATCACCACCACAAAAAGAGCTAGAATGACGTCGCTCGAGCGATTGACAATACCCAAAGTGCGAGAACTGCCGAGAAAGCCAAAGAGGCCGCTTTTCATTCCTTGAAGATCTCCGGGTTGTACTCAGTAGTTGCTTCTAACTGCTCAATCCATTTCAAGACCTCGGCTATTGCTTCGTAAGTCTCTTCTGGAACATAATGACCGATTTGCCCTTTATTGTATAGCTCTTGTGCCAGTAAGGGATTGCGCATAATGGGGATGTTTTCTTCGATCGCGATCTTCATCATCGCGTCTGCTGTGATCCCTTTTCCCATCACTCCAATGCGGGGAGCTGGATCTGTTTCGGCGCGGTACTCTAAAGCAATAGCGATGTGGATCGGATTGGTGATCACCGCTCTTGCACGCCTTGTGGCTCCCGGTCCCTCTTGATAGGCAATTTCTTGCTGCACTTGACGCCGCTTACCCTTGATTTCTGGATTACCTTCTGTGTCTTTGATTTCTTGTTTTAACTCAAATTTTTCCATTTTCATTTCTTTGGCAAAATTTCTCTTTTGAAAGATCAAATCAAACACTGCGACGGCTAAAAAAAAGATCCCCACGCGGATTCCGACCCTAATCAAGAAACTGCTGAAGACCATGGCGCTGCCGATCACAGGCATGGCAGCTGTTGCGATAATTTGAGGTAAACTATCGTACACGACGCTGTAAATCAAGGTGATGGCTCCGGCAATCTTAAAAACCGATTTGATGAGCTCGAAAAATGTTTTGAGCTTGAACATGTTTTTGATGCCGTTAACTGGGTTGAGTTTTTTTAGATCGATTTTCATCGCCTGCATCGAGAAGAGGGGGCCGATAATCAGAAAGTTAATCAAAACCCCGATGATCGAGATAAAGATCATGAAGGGCATCGACGTATTGAAAATGACCTCGATAGCCGCAGAGACAAAATTGGGTAGGTGATTGAGAATATCCTTTCCCTCTCTGACCCCTTTAAAGGAAAGGACCATAAAGCCGGCGAGGTTTTTAAAAAAAAAAGTAGCGGATGCAACGACGAGCGCAAATGCAGCGGCAAAAGTAAAGGCAGCTGGAAAGTCCTTAGACTTAGCGACTTGTCCTTTTTTACGGCCATCTCTAAGTTTTTTTGGGGTGGCTTTTTCGGTTTTTTCGGCCATGTTCGAGGAGTCTAACAGATGAAGCGTTTTTGTAAGAAGTAGAGGGCAAACGAACCCTGGGCCATCTAAGAGGTGAGATAGGGGCTCTTTTTTGATCCGACCTCAGTATGGGGAAGCTCCACGAGAAGGGCATCCCTTGTGAAATGAATTCTTCCTCCTTATGTTATGGGGCAGAGATGACTTACACGTCATTTATTTTAAATGTTTTGCATTAACCCCTTCTCATTTAAAGACATTGACTCTAACTATTTTATTCTTAGTATTAAGAAATTTTATTAAATTTTTTATAATAGTTTAATATATAAATAATTATCAAATATATTTATTTAAATTTGATTTTTATGTATAATTTGTTATTAAAATGCTTTTTCAAGATAAGGAGAATAGAAATGAGTCAATCTGCTCAGTGTGTCTCTACACCTACAACAGTAACGAATGGGCTTTTAGTCCCTGAACAAGGAAACAGTCGATTAAGTGAGGATCGAACATATGAGGCTAAAGGCTTCATGGATCGGGTTTGGAGTCATTACGATCTCGGGCAGCTGTCAAGCCCTCAAATGAAAGTCAGATTATTGGGCACTTTAGTGATATTGGGCACTGCGTTGCTAGTTGGATTGCCACTGCTGGGGGTTCTAGTTTTTGAATTTGTAAAGGGTATGGGTGCGGAGCAGGGCGCACAACAGGCAAAAGAAAGTGTGCAGGGTGCAGTAGGAGGATTAGAGCAGCAGATAGACGAAGTAATCATTGATGACACTGCGTTAGCTCATGACACTTCCCCTGCTCTTAATGCACTTACCGAAGGGCATCAGAAGAGAGGACTTCGCACACAGGCAAAAGAAAGTGTGCAGGGTGCAGTAGGAGGATTAGAGCAGCAGATAGACGACCTGGCAGTTAATGATACTTTCTCTACTTTTAATGAATGCACAGAAGGGTATAAGAAAAGACGACTTCACACTGCGGCCAAGATTTTACATATATTCAATCATTGGGCAGAACAAAATAAGTTTCAAGGGACTGCATTTGCATCCCATGTGAGCTCTGTTTTACACCCTCTCATCGAGGAGCTGTATCAATGCATGCCTAAAGAAAACCCCAAATTGGGCTGGCTCAAGCGCCTCAAGCTTCAGAAAAGAAATAAGAAGGAGCAAAAGTTAGATGAATTAGAAGCTCTGCTTGACTCTTTAAAAGCATTATTCAATGCGGTCGATTCCATGACCCTCCTCGACCTTGTAGAGGCCGATTATTATCTTCTTGACTTTTACAAACATCTTTGCGATGAAGAAATGCTATTTGGATTTCTCACCATGAATGGATTAGAGCCCATAGACATTCGTATCAATTTTCAGGGTTTCCTATCAATTTTAGGTCAAAAAGATTTGGATAAAGTGTGCAGGGCGTTTATAAATGATCCAGATGCAGAGGAAATCCTACCGATATTAGAGCAGATGAATCATTCGGTGCTTCCTAAAACACTGGCTCGGAGGTGTAATCGTGCTAGCCAAAACCCTTATGCAGCAGAGTCGTTTGAAAACTTGCAAGCTGAAGATTTAAATGTCACCACTACCCCACTATTAGATCAACTGGTGTATGTGGTGCAAGAGTTTAAGTTGCAAGCAATAATCAAAGGCACTAGCTCACCCAGATTTCGTGATAAATTGTGTAAGCTGCTACTCGCAGCAGCTGGCAAGTATAAGCTAGAGATCAAAAATTTGGCAAAAGATCAGTCAAAATTGCAGGCTCTTTCCGAGCAAGATCAAAACATCATCTTTTTTCTCTCAGGTCTTGTGAGCAACAATCGTCGAGAAAGAGAAGAAACGCAGAGGCATTTGAGTAGTGTTATTTATGGAGATTCTGAGGAACTGTGTGTTAAAGATCCAGGCCTAGATTGTATTGCTGACAACTTTGCACGCCGTCTATTAGACTTGCAGAACGCCGAACCCACGTTTTTGACCGAACTCGTCGAGGACATCAAGGGGATCTTGCAACGCCGCATTGTTAACAATAACAAAAAAATGAGAAGATGACTTTATCTTGGATGAGCTGGAAAATTCATCCGTTTACGTGCCATTGAACAAGACTTTACCTGACAGTCATCCGCTATCCAACAGTGCTTTTTTTCAGATTTACCTCGTCTAGCATTTTAGCTTGTGCTAAGGGCGCTTTGACTCTTTAACAGTGTCCCAAGGCGTTTTGCTACAGCAATATTTTCCACTATGAGGGGCTGTGTTGAAAAATAGAATTAATTAAAAGAACGGCCATCCCAGTACATTCTCTCTTAAGCTGCTTTTTTCTTAGGCTTCATACGATTCATCATCACTTCTTTTAAACGCACTTGATGCCTTCTGAGTGGATTTTTTCCTAGAAAAGAGCCCTCCTTTAAACAGCCTTTTTAGCCCATGAAAACCAGCTGTCCGGAAAGGGGTCTCTTGCTATATCTAGTCAACTTTGCCCAAATCGATCAGTGAGATGATACTAACTTTTGAAGATCAAAAGTAGTCGGATAAGTACTAAAAAAATCAGGGGGACACCCTCTCTTGTTTTTTCGAACTTTTGAGTGGGGCTCAGCACCTCCTCGTGCTTGTTAAAAAAATGTATAGTTTCCAAAGACCCAGACAGGTCTTGTGAGCAAAGATCGTCAAGTCACAAAAGAAACGTACAGGTACTTGAGGAGTGTTATTTATCAAGATTCTCAGGAAATGTGCGTTAAAGATTCAGGCCTAGATTCTATTGCTGGCCGCTTTGCATCCTTTCTATTAAAATTGAAGAGAGCCGCACCCACGTTTTTGACCGAAATCGTCAAGGATATCCAAAGGGCTTTGGCACGTCGCATTGCTAACGGATAACAAAAACATGAGCAAATGCATTGGCGAGCTGGAACACTCATCCGTTTAAAGGTGGGATGGAGGCTCGCCTTGACTTTGAGGTTTTTTCTTTTAACACACTTTTCAAATAACCCTCGGGCTAGATGGTTTGGTTATCACTCCCTAGGAGCCTTTGCCTTTAGGTGAGGGAGTAGCCACAAAGTATCTGTACAGATCAAGACCCAAGAGGTCTGCTTAGGGTCATAAGACGACAGTAATCAAACAGCTATTCAAAAATGGGACTTTTTGGTGCCCCAAAAGGGTGCAAGTAGGGTTCAATAAAAGGGGTATACATACGAGAAATATGAGCATGAAGGCTTTTTAGAGCCCTTTAAACCGCCTGTGTATGAAATCCACGATTTTTGCGAGTGGATATGGTCGATAAGCACGGTTACTTAAATTAAGCTGCGTATCTGACTCCTGTTTTGTGGATTGCAACCAATTCGTCGATATACTGTTTATTCATTCTTAACTTTTTCTATTTTAACAATATAGAAAATAATTCTCTTTTTGTGAGATATGATTTTCTCCCATTTTTAAACGATAATGCGCAGGGTATGAAATAGGCAATCTGTCAACAGGTTCTATTGCATTTAATTTTCCATAAGCAGTTTATATTTAGTATTTTAAAAACTAATAATTAACAATTAAAAATAAGAAAAATTATTTAAATTAAAATAGATTATTGTTATAATGTCAGCTAAAAAAGGAAGAAATTATGAATACAATTTCCAATACTTGTAGACAATCATCAAATTACGCTTCTTCTGAAGTTCCCTCCAGAGCGGAAGGCAACCCTCATGCCACTCGGGCATCCAATGTAAGTAGCTTATTGGGAAGGTGTTTAGCCCATTTTGATTTAAACCAGACATACTACAAAATCAAAAGAGGGGCTATGATCTTTTTTAGTATACCCCTAGTTGGTATACCGATTGGTTTACTCGTGCTTTATGAGTACATCAAGGGGAAACGTTCGGGTCAAAGCACACAGGCATTTCAGTCTACAGAGGACGGAGCAGTAGCAGACAAAGTTGTAGAGCCCAACAGGGAGGTGGCTGCAAAAAGTACTAATCCCTTTGATGAGGTAGAGCCCACTCAGTCTACAGAGGACGGAGCAGT